>ENA-OQKR01000751-OQKR01000751.1-human-gut-metagenome-genome-assembly--contig:-NODE-751-length-12083-cov-3.336400_pt1 | contig 12083 bp, 17 predicted proteins | sample MGYA00242803_ERZ504806 | MGnify/ENA primary metagenome ERZ504806 (study PRJEB26092, sample SAMD00036399) | human gut metagenome | host: Homo sapiens | study: EMG produced TPA metagenomics assembly of...
CACCGTGAAAAGGCTTAAAAAGAAGAAAATCGCAAACGGGATGAAAATTTGCAGGCAAGTGAACAGCTTGATGTCATCCAAAACAAATTTATGGAAGAAATAGATGCACACGCCGGCGCAGATGGCCAGCACGGCAAACACATACACGAGCGGAGAAAGATAGATATTGGAAATACCGCCGCAGCGCGGGCATTTATACTCGCCCTCACGCTTCAATCTCCACGTGCGAACAAGGTTGACATGCTTTTTGCAATACGGACAGGTAGGAATGCCGAAATACTGCATAAATGAAGATCCTTTCTGTTACAGTCCCTTGGCGTGCGGTCTCAGCGCAATGCCGCCGATCTCCGCGCGGGAGCGTTTTAAAAGCGTGGCCGGGGCAATCTGCGTGATATACATTGCCGTTTATGAAGCCTGTGTGGATGTGCTGGCTCACATGACACTGGAACAGGGAAGCCGGGATAAGTACCGTCTGGAGCTTGGCGGGATCAGTGCACCAAAAGAAGGGCAGAGCCAGCGGAGTATGAAAAAGCCGCAGGCACTGGAACATTTTCTGTCCCAGCACCCGGAGATTACCGAGATTGAAGTATGTACCGACAATGACTTTGCCGGACGGTGGGCGTGTGAACATATCCGAAAAGCCTACGAGGGAAGCTATCGGATCATCGAGAACCTGCCGGAGATCGAAGGGGCAGACTGGGCAGATATGGCAAAGATGACTGCCCGAACACCGGAGAAACGGCAGAGAAAGGAAGTGAGGTGATGCCTATCAAAGAAAAAATAGAAGTGGAAATGCTGTCCCCTCTGATGGCAGAGTTTATCCCGGACTATTCAGATATTGTGGATTTGGATGATGCGGAACCATTGGAAGGACCTGACCTGGTGCAGTATCAGCCATCTATAGCAGAAAAGGTTGACGAGATTAACCGGCTCGGTATGCCTGACAACCAGCCATGCAACCTGATTGATTATTTTAACCGAAATAAGGACATTAAGGAAAAAGTGGAACGCATTACAATGGCGGTAAAAGAACAGGATGGTGTTTTATATGGCTGTGCAAACCTGACACTCCGGGAGAATCTGACACCAGAGGAATACCGTGTGGTGGGGCAGTATCTGAGAGGCCAGTACAGCGATGGCTGGGGAGAAAGTCTGGAACAACGGGAGATCAAGGTAGACGGCGGTGAATTATACTTACATTTCTATGTCGGTGCCGGCTCGGATTTCCAGATACAGGTGAAAGCACCAGAAAACGAGATGCAGGAACAGCAGCCGAAACCAAATCCGTCCCGTCCGAAGCTGAAGCTCTTAGGGCATGACGGAAATATTTTCTCAATCCTTGGGGATGCCTCAAGATTGCTCAGATGTGCCGGGATGTCCGAACAGGCCAACGAGATGGCAGACCGTGTCCACAAGAGTGGCAATTATTATGAAGCACTGGGAATCATCAGCGAATATGTGGAAACCGAACTGTCGGATCACCGTGAACAGCGCAGAACACCGAGAAAAGAAGTACCAAAAAAAGAGGATACCTGCCGATGAGCAGTTCCATAGATAGAAGCACTTCCAGAGAAATCTGGGAAATAAGCAATAGGAAGGATGATGCCTATGGGAAATACCCTGAAACTTGAAGATCTTTTAAAACCGGACTGTCTGCCGGATGAGTCTGCCGGAGGGGAGAACTGGCGTATCTTGCATGGGGATACCTTAAAGCTGGTAAAAGGATTCCAGCCGGGGATTTTTGATGCAGTCGTGACCGATCCGCCCTATGCGTCCGGGGGAACCAAGCAGAATGAACGCAACCGCACCACCAACCAGAAGTACAGCAGCATGAAAGCAGAGAATGCCCTTCCGGACTTTGATGGGGATAACAAGGATCAGCGTTCCTGGACCCACTGGATGGCAGAATGGCTGTACGATGTGCGGAAAGCCTGCAAGAGAGGGGCTCCGATCTGCCTTTTTATTGACTGGAGACAGTACCCGTCTATCACCGATGCCCTTCAGTGGGCAGGCTGGATCTGGAGAGGAACTGCAGTCTGGGACAAGGAAATTCCCGTCCGCAAAAAGGCAGGTTTCGCCAGCAGGCAGAATACATCGTGTGGGGAAGCAACGGTCCGATGCCAATCAACCGCCCGGTGTCCTGTCTTCCGGGTGTGTTCCGTTATGGGAATCCCCAGAACCGCATCCATGTGACAGAAAAGCCGCTCCAGCTGATGAAGGATGTCATCCAGATCTGCGAGCCGGGCGGCCTGATCTTAGACCCGTTTGCCGGAGCTGGCACGACCATCCTTGCGGCGACAGAGTCGGGGTTTCAGGCAGTCGGCATCGAAGTGACGGATGCATATTATAAGCTGGGAAGCGACCGTGTCCGTATCGCACTGGAAGCCGGGGCAGAAGCAGAGAATAAAGAACCACAGTAACCGGATGTCTGCCAGACATCTGAAAAAAGGAAGAAAAGAATCCAGATGTCCACAAGACATCCACAGAGCCGGAATGCTTTGTGGGTGTTTCTTTTTGGAAAAACGCCGGGCAGAGGAAACTTGTCTGGTCAGGAAAGGAGATGGTCGTATTGGAACAGGCACTTGCTTATGTCTGCTGCTCTGCAGAAGAGGGAAAGACCAAAGTACAGCGGTACTGCCGGAAGATCTACGAACTGGGATATGTGCCGATCTGTCCGCAGTACAGCTTTTCCCCATTCCTTGATGATGGGGATGCGGAGGATATGCAGGCTATGCGGAGAATGTCCCATCAGATCTTAAGACGGTGCAGGATGGTGGTCGTCTGCGGAAAAGAGACCACCGGGACGATGAACACGGAGATCAGCATGGCTGACAGACTCCATATCATCTGTACCACGCTGGATGGGTTAAGCAAAATCAAAGAAAACGAATAATTCCGAAAAACGATAGGTTCAGAGGGGACGAAGCAAAATGCGACTGGTTTTGCAAGCATAGCGTTTGGATATCCAAACGCACTTTGGGGAGAACCCCAATCCCCCATACCGAGCCGTAAACAGACGAAAGGAGAACGAAAAAATGTTGGGATTTATACTTGGCACAATGACCGGAGGAGTAATGGGAGTTTTTGCAATGTGTCTTTTCATAGCTGGGAAGCGTGAGGATGAGGCACTGGAGCGGTGCCGGATGAAACCAAAGGAGATCATCGACCACGGCGTGTGCATCTGTTTTGTAAACAGCCAGGGAGAGGAACTATTCCGTCTGGCAGACGGGGAAAGCCTTGTGCAGAATGCCCCAAATGGAGAGCGGAATGTATCCACCTGCCATTATCTGGATGCCGATTCTGCCATGATCGATGGGAAGAAATGGAACCTTCTGGAATTTGCGAAAGAGATGGAGAAAAGAGGAATCATGCTTGCCCCGATGGAACTGTGCCGGGTACCGGAAAGGGGGTGAGGCCTATATGAAGAAAAAGATTATTGCTGCAGCCGTAGCCATTGGCGTGCTGACAGGATTCCTGATCTGGAAAAACCGTGAAATGTAAGGAAACGATCAATAACCCGTTGGAAAGCAGGTGAAGAGATGAGAAAAAGAAACCATGTGATACCAGTCCGCCTCAATACAAAGGAGCTGCGTTTTCTGGAAGAGCAGGTAGAAAAAAGCGGCCTGTCCCGTGAGGAATACATCCGTTCCATTGTCATGGGCGGCGAAGTCCGGGCAAGACCCTGTGAACATCATACCGAACTTTTAAGGAAAGTATCCGGTCTGTGCAACAATGCCAATCAGCTTGCCCATGTAGCCAATGGATGTGGGATGGCAGGGGAAGAGAATATTCGGGAAATGCTCCGCATGACGAAAGAGACATGGAGGCTGGTCAAAGAGGAATGGTAGCCGATGGCATACACCAGTATCATCCCGGTCAGCCGTCTGGACAATTCCATTACTTACATTCGAAACAAGGATAAGACCACAAAGAAAGGCAAAAGTGCCGGCTCTCTGGAAGAAGCTATTCAATATGCAATGAACCGGGACAAGACGGAGCGTTCCATTTTTGAGAATGCCATTGGCTGTGTCTGTGAGACTGCTTATCAAGATATGGTAGATACAAAGAAACGATACAACAAGATGGACGGGGTGCAGGGCTTCCATCTGGTGCAGAGCTTTGCCAAAGGGGAAGTCACCCCGGAACTTGCCCACCAGATTGGCATGGAGCTGGCAGAAAGACTCCTTCAGGGAAAATATGAAGCTGTCATCACCACTCATTTGAACACGGAGCATTACCACAACCATATCGTGTTTAATTCCGTGAGCATGAAAGATGGGAAAAAGTACCATAGTAACAGCAGGAGCTACTACGAGGATGTGCGGAAAACTTCGGATGCCTTATGCCTGAAATACGGCTTATCAGTTATCGAACCGAAAAATGGCAAAGGGAAATCTTATGCCCAGTGGATGGCAGAACAGGACGGAAAGCCAACCTGGAGAACCTCGATCCGTCTGGATATCCGTGATGCGGTGGCAGAAAGCTTCACATGGAAACAATTTCTGGACCAGATGAAGCAGAGAGGATATCAGTGGAAGCTGAATCGGAAGTACATCGCATTGAAAGCACCGGGGATGGAACGGTATATCCGTCTGCGGAGCCTTGGGAAGAATTACTCAGAAGAGAGCATCCGGCAGTGGATCTTACAGCCCAAGAGCAGGACAACTGCTGGAAAAGAAGGAGCTTCCCAGCCCCCGAAAAAGAAGTTAAAAGGGATACAGGCCCTGTACTACTCCTATTTGTATCAGATGGGTGTTCTAAAGCAGAAGCCGAAAAGAATCTCCCCAGTGCTCCGGGCAGATATCCGAAAACTGGATGCCAGGATCGAGCAGATGGAATTTCTTCAGAAGTATCAGATTACCACCCGTGAAGAACTGATGGCATACCGAACCCCGTTGGAAGAACAGGTGCAGGCACTCACCAAAGAACGGAAGCGGCTCTACCGGAGCGAACCGGACAGTGTTAGGATCGGTCAGATCACCGAAAAACTGAGGCCGCTTCGGAAGGATATCCGTCTTTGCATCCGGATCGAACAGCAGTCTAAAGAGATGGAAGAAAAGATGCGTCTGGCAGAGCAGATCCAGAGACAGGCAGAACAGACGGAGAAAAACAGACAACCGAGAACAGAAAGCAGGTGAACAGTATGAATTATGGAGGCGATGCGGCGGATCAGATCGTCCGGTATTCCTTGGACGGCGTGGACCACGGGCTCAGACTTTCGGGTACGCTGGCAAAGCATCTGGCGGTATTTGTTGCCGCCGTATTAAAAGACCAGAAGAAAACGAGGGGCAGAACCCGGATGGTGCGGATGTTAAAGGAGAACAAGCCATTGAAGTTCTTTACTGTGCCGTCTGACCGCTTGCGTGAATTCTGCAGTGAGGGCAGGAAGCGAGGGTTGCTCTATGTGATTATCCGTGATAAAAAGAACCCGGAGATGAGCGAGGTCATGGTCTTTGCGGATGACGCAGCCAAGGTCAACCGGGTTATGGATAAGATGAATCTTGATTTTGTAAGAAGTGAAGTCGGGGAAGCTGTTCATGAGGTAACCGCTGGAATGGAAGCACCGGAAACCGAAACAGTACAGAAAATCGTACAGATGCCAGAGGGCGAGGTGCAGTTTGAGATCAGCGATCTGGACGAAGCATTCCAGGTCGGTGACATGGATTTTTCTCAAGGAGAGAAGAATCAGAATCATCCTGAAAAGGAGTCTTCCGAACCGGAAAATTTTATCCCGGTGCAGGAAGAGGGGGAAGAGAATCTGTCCGGCTTTTCCTTGCACAGCAGAAATATTTCTACCGGGCAGGAAAACGGGACTGATGGAGCAAAGCCAAGGGAACAGGAGCGTCCCAGTGTCCGCCGGGAGCTGGAGAACATCAAACGGGAGAAAGCAGAGGAATCCCAGAAGCGGAGCCGGGAAAAGAACCGTGGACCAAAGAAAACGCAGAAGAAAGCGAGAAATAAACGAAAGGTGAAAGCGAGGTAGAAGATGGACCTGACAAAATTTTTAGGGCAGGACACGCAGGAACCGTCCGCCCAGCGGCTATCGAAAGAGGAATATGCCGCACAGAAAAAGCAGGAGAGGGAAGAAATCTGGGGCATGATCGATGGAAAGGCACAGGAGATCTTCCAGAATGGGGACTCCTTAAAAGGATTCCTTGATTTTATGGGACAGTGTAAGCCACAGAGGACAGACAACCTGTTCCTGCTCTATGCACAGAACCCGGAGATCCGGCAGATTAAGACCTTTGAAAAATGGAAAGAAGAAGGCAAAGTAGTCAAGACCGGAAGCAAGGGATACAACTTCATTGTCGGACAGGAATACGAAAAGGATGGTGTCATCCAGCAGGGATACTCCATCCAGAAAGCCTATGACATCAGCCAGATTCGCACCAAACAGCCGGAAGAGGCGGAGCCAAAACCGATGGACCAGTTGATGGAAGCACTGCTGACCGACAGCGAGGTACGGATTCAGATCGCAGACAACCTGCCGGATAAGGTACAGGCACAGTATATCCCGAATCAGCGGACGATCTATGTCCGAAACGGCATGAGTGAAAATACAACATTCCATTCCATCAGCCGGGAACTGGCGTATGCATCTCTTGACCATCACGATGGAAGCTACAGCCGGGCAGGGGTAGCGGCACAGGCTTATTGTGCGGCGTATGTGACAGCACAGAAATATGAGGACTACGAGTCCCCTCTGGACATTTTGTTTGACCGTCTGGAGATGCGGGACCCGGACAGCATTGCCGTCAAGCAGTACCACATTTACAAGCAGGCGGCAGGAAAGACCGCCAAGTCCATCCTGATCAGTGTTGGTGTCCGTCTGGCAGCCTTCAACCTGCCGCAGATCGCCAAGCTGACCAATACCGATGAACTGGATCTTTCCAGCATGGGCGAAAGAAAAGTTGCCCTTTTCTGCTGTATTCCGGATGCGGACACCTCTTTGAATTATCTGGTAGGTATGATCTACAGCCAGCTTTTCCAGACTCTTTATTATATGGCAGACCGTGTGCATGGCGGTGCCCTCCCGGTTCCGGTCAACTGCATCATGGATGAGTTTCCAAACGTATCCCTGCCAAATGAGTTTGAGAAGATCCTGGCAACCTGCCGTTCCCGTTCCATTTACTGCAGCATCATCATCCAGAACATGAGCCAGCTAAAGGCTCTGTTCAAGGACTCCTGGGAAAGTCTGGTGGGCAACTGCGATGAGTTTTTGTACCTGGGCGGCAATGAAAAAGAGACACACAAATATGTATCAGAATTACTGGGGAAAGAAACCATAGACACCAACACCTACGGGCAGACCAAAGGAAAATCCGGCAGCTACTCCACCAACTTCCAGCAGAGCGGAAGGGAGCTGTTACAGCCGGATGAAGTCCGTATGCTGGATAACCAGAATGCACTTCTGTTTATCCGCGGGGAACGGCCCATACTGGATGCCAAGTATGACCTGATGAAGCATCCCAACATCCGGTATACCGAAGACGGCGGTGCCGGCCCGTTCAACTATGCGAAAGCACCGCTGGCACATGACGATTTTACCTTTGACGAAACAAGATATAACGACTACGAACTGCTTCTGGATGAGGACATCATCGGGGAGCTTTTTTGATTGGAGGAATGCCGATGAATTTACTGAAAAATAAGAAACACACAGAAACAAAAAAAGAGACCACACCGCTGAAGATGAAGAGAGGGCAGAAGAAACTGTTTGCCCTGTATGCGGTGATGGTGCTGACTTTCTGCATTGGGGCAACTTGCGTTTACGCTGCAGGCGATCCGCTGGCAGTCGTCAATAACCTGTCCACGTTTATCTTTTCCCTGATCCGTGCCATTGGCCTGATCCTGCTTGGATTTGGTATCGTGCAGGTCGGCTTGTCCCTAAAGAGCCACGATCCGAGCCAGAGGGCAAACGGATTCCTGACACTGGCAGGCGGTATCATAATTACCTTTGCAAAAGAGATCCTGGATGGAAAGATTATTCTGTTGGTGATATTAAAAATATCATTTGGTGTCTGGTAAAGCGATTGAGAAAAAAGCTGAATGCCGTTGAAGATGGTGCCGGGAATTGCATTGTCAGTGTGCGAGATATAGGCTACAAATTTGAATTGAATAAAGAAAACGAACAGCAGTAGTATCCGAAATACAGGTTACAAATTTGAATTGAATAATGAAAATGAGCAACAGTAAGGCGAATGATCCGTAAAAAGATTATTCGTCTTATTTTATTTATTCTGGAAAGAAGGTGATAAAAACTGACCGTCAATTGACAGTTTCCTGACCGTTAACTGACAGGTGCATCCGATACACTGTGCCTTTGTAAAGATATGATTACAAAGGAGATCCGTGTTTGCAGGGAGACAGCAGAAATGCCGGACATTCCTGTAGACAGGAAGAACGGACCAGAGCACCGCCACACTCCGATTTGATTTCGCAAAAATTCAGATCGGAGGAAAACATAAGTGGCTTACAATAAAGCAAAAGAAGAATATAGATGGAACCAGTGGAAAGCAGAGGAAGAGAAGATCCTGCGTGAACAGGGCGTGGATGAAGAGACGATCCAGAAGCTTCGGGAGTATGACTGGGACGATTTCAATGCAGAGCGGAGATTCCGGGAACACCAGACCTCGCTTCTGGACTGTATGGAACTGCTCCTGGAAGAAAAAGAAACCAAAGAGTCCCAGCCGGAGAGCGTAGAAGCCCTGCTGGATACCGTGGAGAACGAAGAACTGCTTCCTGAAATACAGAGGACAACAGCTTGGGGCGGAAAAATTTTATACTGAGAGAAGATTTTACCATCATTTATGTAAAATGCTGCAAACCAGAAGAGACAGACCGGAAAGTTTTTTGGACTGGGACAAAGAAAAATGGAAGCAGCAGATGAAAATATGGCTTTTACAGCAGGGATTGCCCCTGACAGAAATTTCAAAATCCCATTGTGGGAATGAAACGGTATCACAGGCAAAGACATTACACTATATTGACCGATTAATAGATTATTTCCTTGATTTAAGAGATGCTGATGTAGATGAGATGACAAAGGATGTCTGGCAACTTGAAAAACTTGATATACAAGTGAAACAGGATCTGACGCGCACGACCAGAATTATAAATTTTAAGGAAATCTCCCAACAGGATCTCAGAGAGGAAGTAAAAAAGGCAATTTATTTTCAACTGAAAACAGAAAGCATCGGTACTGTAAAAAAAGAAATGACTGCCATTCGAAGGTTTTCAAGATATCTGAAGGAAAACAATAAAGAAGTAGATTCCTGCTCAAAGCTGGACAGGAAAATCATGGAAGAGTATTTGATATACATGAAAACAGAAGATACCGGGACAAAAAGATATCGGGCGGAGCTGACGAGACTGCGGGCATTGCTGAATATGGTAGCTGACGTCTATCAATATCCGCAGGTAAAGGATTTAATTTTGAATCGGGATATTCCACCAGATATAAGGGGAGAAATCAAAATTTATTCCGATCAGGAATTAAAGCGATTTAATGCTTTCCTTACGAAAGTGGATGTGCAGACGGCGAGACTTATGCTTATTCATCAAATGCTTGGAACAAGAATGTCAGATACACTGACACTCAGGACAGACTGCCTGATTGAAAAAGACGGTGAAACCATAATACAGATTCACCAAATGAAAACACATTTTTATGAAAAACCGATTAGTCAGGAACTGGCTGCCTTAATAAAGGAAGCGATTCGATACAGAGAAAAGGAGCACGGAAAAGGTAAATACATTTTTACAAGTTTAAGTGATCCTTCAAAACCAATGAAATATGCTACAGTCCAGCAAAAAATTACAGATAAAATATATCAGGAAAATCTCCGAGATGATAAGGGAGAATATTTTGGATTCGGTTCTCACATGTATCGGCATATTTATGGCATGAAGCTTGCCGAGATGCATGTGGATGACTGGACAATCGCAAGACTACTGGGGCATAGAAGCCTGAGAAATGTAAAGTATTACAGAAAGATGAGCAACAAAATACTGGCAGATGATACACGAAAAACAAGAAACCGATTATCTAAGATGGTACTGGAATGTCTGGAAGGATGGGAGGAAGAATATGAACAAATACGATTCGATGATAGCCTGCAATAAAAAAGCCAGTGAAGAAAAAGTAAACAGGGCAGTGACAGAAATCCGGCAGATGCTGACAGAACGGGAAAAAGTGACGGTCCCAAAACTGACAAAGAGGACAGGATTGTCCAGAGGATTCTTTTATAAGAATGAAACGGTCAGAAAAGAAATGGATCGTGCTCTGGAGCAGCAGGCAGGAATGATAGACCCCAAAAGATACATAGGTGACATTGTACTGAAGAATCGGATCAATGTATTAGAAGAACAGATCCGGGAGCTGAAACGTGAAAAAGAGCAAATGGAAAAAGAAAATGTAAGATTGAGAAAAGCCTTAAACAAGAAAGACCTGAACGTATTAAAAACTTTATAATCTGAATTAGAAAATAATCTGCAACGACCGGGAAGAATTTCCCGGTTGTTGTGGTTGGAATATAAAAGTGTAGATAACAAAAGGTGTGCATAAATTGTATTTATGATATACTTATCGATAAGTTAAATTCGAAGAAAGAGGATGATAGAAGATGGAAAATCCGTTTGAATTTCATGAAGAAGATACAATTATTGCATGCGTAGGTGACAATGGGGGAACTACCGATGAGGATATAAGAAATGGGTTCAAGCGTACCGTTGAACTTCTGACGGAATCATTGAAAACAGGTTCCGAAGTTGAAGATCTGTTAGTATATCCTATCGTTTATAACGCCAGACACAGCATTGAGCTATCTTTGAAGATTGTCATAAAAATGTTATGGCGAATAGAGGAAAAGAAAGGGATATGTTATTCTGAGGAAGTCTTAAAGGAAAGAAAAAAAGAATTACACACGCATAGTATTGAATGCCTATATAAATTAGCATGTGATAAGAAGAATATTGACAGAAGAATTCCTGCATATTTTGAGAATATAGAAGATATGATTTAACTTTTATTATTTCGATGAAGAGGGGGATGCCTTCAAATATGAACTAAATAAAGAAGATGAACCACATATGATAAAAACAAAATTTCTCATGTAAGTATTGAAATTGTTAGAAACAGAATTTAAGGAAGTAATGAAAAAATTTGATAGATTTGATATATTTTCTAGGATAATTGTATCTTTTGAATTATTCGCTAGGAACATTTACCAAGAGCTTGTCGAGAGCAGATATATGGGATATTTCGAAGCGGCTTCCTGTATATGAAGAATGGAGAACAGAGAAATTCAAAGAAGTCAAAGATGAGATTAAGCAAGAATATCATCTCGGAAGTAAAGAATTTTCAGATGCTGTAAATCTAATTAAGGAAAATAGAGAGTTTTCGGTAAATATTGGATGCGAGAAAGTATTCGGGTCAATTACAGAAAATGAATTAAAAGAATACGCTTCATTGGTTAAATACTATTCTGAGAAAAGTAAATCTGACAACAAGGGTAAAGAGATAGGGTTCGATTTACGCAAAATACAAAAGAATGGGGAGATTTTGAAAAAATATTTATCCAGCATTTCTATGAATACATTAAATACACTATTATGTTTTAGTGAGATGAGTAATAGTTTCTTAGCGGTTGAACATTTGGAAGAGGTTCATGATGACATAGTCTCTAAGGCGTTTGACGGAACATATCTCATAAGAAAACTAAAACAAAGAAATATATGTTTAAGAATCTTATATGGAATGAAAAAGTGTGGACAGGTGACTTATGCAAAACAGTTGAGTGCTGCACTGGAACAAGAAGGAGTAGAGTTAACGCTTTGAGAATAATAGTGAACACGATACACTCGTGTCTCTGACGTTAAAGCCAGTGTTTTAGAGGGCTGGGAGAGGGATGCCCAATTTTATGGATGAGCCGACAGCAGGGCTTGATGTCGGAGCAGAAGCATTCTCCACGCACTCCTTAGTACCTGCAATATAACCGCCGATAGGCGCAAGTCCGCCGCCCGGATTTTTGATCAGAGAACCAACGATCATATCAGCTCCCACATCACTTGGCTCAATGGTA
>ENA-OQKR01000756-OQKR01000756.1-human-gut-metagenome-genome-assembly--contig:-NODE-756-length-12010-cov-4.195321_pt1 | contig 12010 bp, 10 predicted proteins | sample MGYA00242803_ERZ504806 | MGnify/ENA primary metagenome ERZ504806 (study PRJEB26092, sample SAMD00036399) | human gut metagenome | host: Homo sapiens | study: EMG produced TPA metagenomics assembly of...
AGTGGACAAGCGAATCGACCAGATAGCCGGACTCATCAAGCGGGTGGCACAGTCTACGATTTGATGGAGACGGAGCACACGTATGCGCCTCCTTTCTCCTCGGCCAAAGACCCCATCGCTATTGGCGGCTATGTAGCATCGAACATTATCAGCGGTGCTATGCCTGTCATCTCTTGGCGCGAGCTGGTAGAAGAGAAGGATAAAGTGATGCTGATAGATACCCGTACGCCCGAGGAATTCTCTTTCGGCACCATTCCGGGAGCCGTCAATATTCCGTTGGACGAAATGCGCGAACATTTGGCAGAGATACCTACAGACAAGCCGGTAGTGCTTTTCTGTGCTGTGGGTCTGCGCGGTTATCTGTCCCTGCGCATCTTGATGGGGCGCGGCTATCGCAATGTGCGCAATCTGATAGGTGGTTATAAGACCTACTCCACGGCAACAGCACCTCTGCCGTTTCCATCTGCTCCGGCAGGCGGCGGCTCTTCTTCTTCGGTAGAGGCTGCTACTGATGATGTTCCTGCGGATGCATCAGTGTCCAAGAAGGAAACGTTGAAGATAAATGCTTGCGGTTTGCAATGTCCGGGACCTATCATGCAGGTGAAAAAGGCGATGGATAGCATTGCTGTGGGCGAGCGTGTGGAGATTGTGGCAACCGATGCCGGTTTTGCACGCGATGCTTCTGCCTGGTGTGATACGACGGGAAATAAATTGATAGAGAAGCATGACGAGAAAGGACGCTATACGGTAGTCATCGAGAAAGGTGCTCCGGCTTGTACATCTGCTTCCAATGTTTCCGCAGCCAGGGGTAGGGGAAAGACGCTGATTCTGTTCAGTGACGACCTGGACAAAGCGCTGGCAACCTTCGTATTGGCAAACGGAGCAGCGGCAACGGGACAGAAAGTAACCATTTTCTTCACCTTCTGGGGACTGAACGTCTTGAAGAAAGTGCAGAAACCCAGTGTGCAGAAGGACTTCTTCGGCAAGATGTTCGGCATGATGCTGCCGTCCAGCTCTTTGAAACTGAAGTTGTCGCAGATGAATATGTTTGGCATGGGCAGCCGCATGATGCGCTTCTTGATGAAGCGCAAGGGAGTGGATTCTTTGGAGTCGTTGCGCTCGCAGGCATTGGCGCAGGGAGTGGAATTCATTGCTTGCCAGATGTCTATGGATATGATGGGCATCCAGCACGAAGAACTTCTGGATGAAGTAACCATCGGCGGCGTGGCTACCTATATGGAACGTGCGGACAAGGCAAATGTGAACTTATTTATATAGGAGGACAAGATATGGAGACTTTATGTAAAATCCGTGATGTTTATCGGGCTATTGCCGAGTTCGAGGTGCAGTTTACGCAGATGTATGATTTATCGCTGAATGAAGGAATGCTGTTGTGCACGCTGCTCAATACTCCTAAGCTTACCTCCAGTGAGATAGCCGAGGCACTGGGTTTGTCTGCCTCCAACACTTCAAAGGTCATTCGCTCTGTCGAGGGAAAGAAGCTCATTACCCGTCTGATAGGTAAGGAAGATAAGCGTCAGATGCGTTTTTCTCTTACGACAGAAGGCAAGAACCGGATTTCGGATATTAAGAATGCTACTTTCGAATTGTCGGGGTTGTTGCAGCAGGTAGTTAGCCTCGTATAGTTTTGTGTAAAAGCGAATTAATATCGTGTTTGCAGGAAGTTAATATCCTGCGGACACGATATTTGTTTTTTGTATGACACGTTGTTAACTTCTTGTGCGACATGTTGTTGGTATCGTGTATTGCACGCTATTAATTGTTTGTATCCTTTATAAATCGCCTATATACTCAGTCGTATTTCTGTAAAGGAACACAAGTTTGATACCAAAGAAATAAATTGAAACTTTCTATGTCAATTGCCCAATATTGTTTTACTTTGCTCTTAAATAGTAAGCAATACAGCAATTGATATGCAGAAATTATTGTCTTTGCCGCCTAATCTGGTGTCGGCATTCTATGAACTGGAAAATGTGGACCGTACGGAATGGTTTTGTACTTCCGACCCGGTGGGAATGAAACTTGGCTCGGGAGGGGGAACTACCTGGCTCTTGAGAGAATGGCAGAAGGAACGGGAGCGGGCGCATCTGGCAGAGGAGCCTATTCCAACAGAGAAAAGCCTTCCAGCAGAGAAGCGTATTCTACTGCATGCCGGAGGACAAAGCCGTCGTTTGCCGGGATATGCACCGTCGGGCAAGATATTGACCCCGATTCCGGTGTTTCGCTGGGCGCGTGGACAAAAACTGGGACAGAATTTATTATCCCTTCAACTCCCACTTTACGAAAAGATAATGGAGCGGGCTCCCGAAAGACTGCGTACGCTGATTGCCAGTGGTGACGTATATATCCGTGCGGAAAAGCCGCTTCAAGAGATTCCCGATGCAGATGTGGTGTGCTATGGACTGTGGGTAGACCCGTTGCTCGCCACACATCATGGTGTGTTTATCTCGGACCGGAATCAACCGGAATCCTTGGATTTCATGCTTCAGAAACCCTCTCTGGAAGAATTGGAAAACCTCTCCAAGACACATCTCTTTTTAATGGATATCGGCATCTGGCTATTGAGCGACCGGGCCGTTGACTTGCTGATGAAACGTTCGCAGAAGGCAGATGGGGCTTTGGACGTGGATACGCCATATTCCGACTTGAAATACTATGACTTGTATGCTGACTTTGGCTTGTCCTTAGGAAATCATCCCCGTATTGAGGATGAAGAGCTGAATAGCCTCTCCGTCGCCATATTGCCTTTGCCCGGAGGCGAATTCTACCATTATGGAACAAGCCGCGAACTGTTGTCTTCAACCGTCACCTTACAGAATAAGGTCTACGACCAGCGCCAGATTATGCACCGGAAGTTGAAGCCCAATCCGGCCATCTTTGTGCAGAATGCAGAAGTGCATCTCCCCCTTACTCCGAAGAACGACAGTCTTTGGATTGAAAATAGCTTTGTTGGAGCTTCTTGGCGGCTGGGGGCACGGCAGATTATCACGGGTGTTCCCAAGAATGACTGGAGGCTGACCATTCCAGACGGTATCTGCATTGATATAGTTCCGCTTGCCGACCAGCGCTGGGCAGTACGCCCCTATGGTTTTGACGATACTTTTAAGGGGGATATTCGGGATGAAAAGACACTGTTCCTTGGGATGTCGTTTTCGGAATGGCTGGTCGAACGGGAATTGTCGGTGGAAGACATCACCGGCAGAAAAGAGGACCTGCAGGCTGCTGCCATCTTCCCGGTTGTGGAAGATAAAGAGCAGATGGGGACAGTGCTTCGATGGATGGTTTCCGAACCGGGCTTGACGGAAGGAAAGGCTGTCTGGCTGGAAAGTCGTCGGTTGTCCGCCGACGAAATTTCAGCACAAGCCGACTTGCGTCTGCTGTATGCACAGCGGGAGAGCTTCTGCAAAGGAAACTGGGAAGTGCTGGCACGCAACCATGCAAAGAGTGTATTCTATCAACTCGACTTGATGGATGTGGCCGGTAAATTCCATAAATTCGGCATTGACAAGCCGGAAGTGTTGCCGACAGATGCCTCGCTGATGCAGCGTATCCATAACCGGATGCTGCGTGCACAGATTGAGAAGCTGGACGGAAGGGACTTCAAGGCAGACGAGCAGGCCGCATTCAGCTTGTTGCGCGAAGGATTGCTGACTGATTTGTATGAACGCAAGAGCAGTCCTCGCCTGAATGTGTATAGTGACCAGATTGTATGGGGGCGTAGCCCCGTACGCATAGATATGGCGGGAGGATGGACGGACACTCCGCCTTACTCCTTGTTTGCCGGTGGGAGTGTGGTGAATATTGCCATTGAACTGAACGGGCAGCCGCCTTTACAAGTGTACATCAAACCTTGCGCGGAGCATCGCATCGTGTTGCGCTCCATTGATATGGGAGCCATGGAGGTGGTGAATACTTTTGAGGAATTGCAATCCTATTGCATGATAGGTTCCCCCTTTTCCATTCCCAAAGCAGCATTGGCGCTGGCCGGGTTTGTTCCGGCTTTTTCAGAAACGGCTTATCCTTCGCTGGAAAAACAACTGGAAGCCTTCGGCACAGGTATAGAGATTACATTGCTTTCTGCCATACCTGCAGGTTCCGGTCTGGGCACAAGCTCCATTTTGGCTTCTACTGTCTTGGGTTCATTGAGTGACTTTTGCGGACTGATGTGGGATAAGAACGAAATATGCCGCCGTACGCTTGCCCTGGAACAGTTGCTGACGACCGGTGGCGGTTGGCAAGACCAATACGGTGGGGTACTGCAAGGCATCAAACTGTTGCAGACGGAGGCTGGATTTGCCCAGCAGCCATTGGTACGCTGGTTGCCCGAGCATTTGTTTACCCATCCGGAATACCGCGATTGCCATCTGCTGTATTATACGGGCATTACGCGTACAGCCAAGGGCATCCTTGCAGAAATAGTACGCTCCATGTTCCTCAACTCTTCCCTGCACCTGGGGTTATTAGAAGAGATGAAAGCACATGCCTTGGATATGGCCGAAGCCATTCAACGGAATGACTTCAAGGGTTTCGGAACACTGGTAGGCAAGACATGGATGCAGAAGAAGGCACTGGACAGTGGAACAAATCCTCCTGCCGTAGAGGACATCATCCGTCAGATAAAAGACTATACCTTAGGATATAAACTGCCGGGAGCCGGTGGGGGAGGTTATCTGTATATGGTGGCTAAGGATCCGCAGGCAGCCCTGCGCATCCGTGAGACCTTGACGCTGAATGTACCGAATCCGAGAGCCAGGTTCGTAGAAATGTCACTCTCGGATAAGGGATTCCAGGTGTCGCGGAGCTGAAATTCATCATTCATGATGATACGGCCCCCCGTTCAGTATGGTCATCGCCCGGTAGAGTTGCTCCACAAAGATGAGGCGCACCATCTGATGGGAAAAGGTCATGCGTGAGAGGGACATCTTCTCGTGTGCCGCTTCGTACACTTTGGGGGAGAATCCGTAAGGGCCTCCGATAATAAATACCAGCCGTTTGTTCACGGTATTCATCTTGCGCTTCATATAGTCTGCAAACTCTATGGAGCGCATTTCTTTTCCACCTTCGTCCAGCAGTACGACCACATCTCCCGGCTGGAGAGCTTTCAATATCAGTTCCCCTTCCTTTTCCTTCTGCACTTCCATGGAGAGACTCTTGGTGTTTTTCAGTTCGGGGATGACTTCCATCTCGAATGAGAGATAACGCTTGGTACGTTGCACATAGTCGTTGATGGCTGTTAATAAAGTGTTGTTCTACAGTTCGTCCTACAACGAGCAGAGTAGTTTTCATACTGGTTCTGTTTTGATTAGCGCACAAATTTAGCATTTTTTTATTGTATTTTGAGACAAATGCTTACCTTTGCCTATCATAAATACTTGTGAAAATGAAAAAACGGGTAATCTTTTTGTTGACCGGTCTCTTCATTTGGACGTCTGTGCTGCTGGCCCAGAATGTTCCCGAGGGAGTGATTGGAGCCTTCAAGGAAGGAAACTCTCAGGAGCTCAACAAGTATCTGGGTGACAAGGTCGATTTAATCATTCAGAATAAGTCGACCCACGCCGATAAGCGGACGGCAGAGGGCACAATGGCTGCTTTCTTCTCCAACCACAAGGTCGGCAGTTTTAATGTGAACCATCAGGGGAAGCGCGATGAGTCCGGTTTCGTCATCGGTACCTTGATGACCGCAAATGGAAACTTTCGGGTGAATTGTTTCTTCAGAAAAGTACAGAACAAATATGTCATACATCAAATAAGGATAGATAAAACAGATGAATAAGGAAGAAGAATTGATTGACAGGCTGATAGACCTGGCTTTCGCCGAAGATATAGGCGATGGAGACCATACAACCCTTTCGTGCATTCCTGCTACGGCAATGGGCAAATCCAAACTGTTGATAAAAGAACCGGGCATCCTGGCCGGTATCGAGATAGCAAAGGAGGTGTTCCGCCGTTTCGATCCTACCATGAAGGTGGAAGTGTTCATTAATGACGGTACAGCCGTAAAGCCGGGTGATGTGGCCATGATTGTGGAAGGCAAGATACAGTCTTTGTTGCAAACGGAGCGTCTGATGCTGAACATCATGCAGCGCATGAGTGGCATTGCCACCATGACACATAGGTATGCCGAGCAACTGAAAGGTACGAATACCCGTGTACTCGATACCCGCAAGACTACTCCGGGCATGCGTATCCTCGAGAAAATGGCAGTGAAAATCGGTGGCGGTGTAAACCACCGTATCGGCTTGTTCGATATGATTTTGCTGAAAGACAACCATGTGGACTTTGCCGGAGGAATCGACAAGGCTATCAACCGTGCGAAGGAATATTGCAAGGAAAAAGGCAAGGACCTCAAGATAGAAATAGAAGTGCGCAACTTCGACGAATTGCAGCAGGTGCTCGACCTGGGCGGTGTAGACCGTATCATGTTCGACAACTTTACGCCGGCAATGACAAAGAAGGCCGTAGAGATGGTAGGCGGCCGCTATGAAACGGAATCTTCCGGCGGCATCACGTTTGATACGCTCCGCGACTATGCTGAATGCGGTGTAGATTTTATTTCCGTAGGAGCTTTGACGCACTCTGTGAAAGGATTGGACATGAGCTTTAAAGCATGTTGACAAAGGCGGAAAGCATTATTGCAGAATAATAAGGAAAGCCTCTCATAAAGAATGCTGCATTACGGCAGACTTATGAGAGGCTTTCTCTTGATAACCAGCAGAGTAATGACTCCTGAAAAAACAGATGGTGTATTGGGGTGAAACAGATGGTCTGTTGGGGACGGATAGATGATGCGTTTGGCTATAACGGATGATGTGTTTCAGAGTAATGGATAATAGCGTAGGAAGATATGAAAAACATAACATGGAATAAAGTAAAACAACTGTCAAAGATTGGCAAGTGGGAGACTACATCCGGCAGACTTCCATTGTGGTGATTGGCGTACTGATTACTTTTGTCGGTAGTGAGTTGGTTACTCAAAACTCCGAGAAAAAGGATATTCAAGCCACCATGTCGCTGATTAGGGATGAACTGAAAAGTAACCGGGAAAATTATAAGAGTATCGTTTCAGAGTTTAGAGAGGATGAACGTCTTTCCAGCTTATTGGTGGAGCATGACTTAAAGCATCGGACGATACCGGAAGATTCATTGATACAGTTCCGCTTTCTTATGGGGCATATCCGCAGTTTTTATTATAGTCAGAATGCATTGGATATACTTAAAAACTCCATGTTGATGCAGAAGATTTCAGATAAAGAGCTACTGTTGCAGTTGACCGGAATCTATGAGGTATTGGATGGATTTAGGGCGACTATGAATGGCTATTACGATATGAAGGACGAAATTATGGTTCCTTTCCATTTGGCATTGACTGACGAACAGACGGACCAGATAAATCGTGGAGGATATGAGGCGTGGGATATTTACTTGTCGGACAGGTCGGTACGGAACTTTGTCAGGGTAGCGCGGAACTATTTTACGCCGGACTATGTAGAACGTGTGGGAAAACGTATAGACGAGGCAATACAAGCGCTTGAGAAAAAGTATCATTTAGAATGAAAAGATATGGGAAAGACAAGCTTTAACAGGTTGAACCATAAGATAAAAAGCTGGCGCATAGGTGATTATTTCCGTCAGTTCAGTATTGTGGCTGCGGGCATCATTGTCACTTTCTGGGGAAACGACCGGATTACCGAGAACGCCCGCCAAAAGGAAGTGCGTGCTACGATGCAGCTGATAACGGAAGAGTTGGAATATAATAAGCAGGAGCTCCGTAATATAAAGCACTTGTTGGATATTGACATACACATGAGTCTGCTGTTGAAGGAACATGATATGGATGTATCCAAGATACCGACAGATACTCTGTGGAAGTATGGCAAGCTTTTCAATAATATGGATGAATTCTCTTATAGGACAGATGCGCTGGATGTGCTGAAAGGTTCTTCATTGATGCAGTATATACCGGACAAACGTATGTTGCAGGATGTATTGCAGACTTATTTTGAGTTGGGCAGGAAACAGAGGGATGTCGGTGATTACTATGCAACGAAAACAGATGCTCTTATGAGTGCTGCCATGTCCAGGGAGTTGGCGCATGTTTTTGATGGTGACGACAGTCTTCGGGACCAGGCCTTGTTTCTTGTGCAGTATAAGAAATTTATCAATTACGTCAACATGGTTCCCGGTTTTCTGTATTGGCATGAATTTGATGAATTGGATGAAAGGCTGGCCAAGCAGATTCAAGTATTGAAAGCCAAATATAAGTAATCTCCGTTCTTTAACATCTTTTTATATTTAATTCAGCAGCATTTTCAAAAATGCTGCGTCTAACTAACAAACGACGCGAAGAGGCGTCCGTAAAACGAGCACTGACATTGGAAAATGAGATAGAACTGATTGAGGGCTGCCGGGCAGGAAAGGATTCCGCCCGAAAGGAATTATACACCCTCTACTCCAAGCAGATGCTGGCGGTATGTTACCGCTATACGGGCGATGTCGATGCGGCCCATGACGTATTGCACGATGGCTTCATCAAAATTTTCACCCACTTCACCTTCCGTGGCGAATGTGCATTGAGTACCTGGGTGACAAGGGTAATGGTGACGCAGGCGATAGACTACCTGCGGAAACAGCAACGTTTCAGCCAACTGGTGGTGAATGAGGAACAGTTGCCCGACATTCCGGATGAAGCGAGCATTGTCGAAACTGGAGGCCGTATTTCCGAAGAAATGCTGATGGCGTTCGTGGCGGAACTTCCCGATGGATGCCGTACTGTATTCAACTTATACGTCTTTGAGGAGAAATCGCACAAGGAAATAGCCGAAATCCTCCACATCAAAGAGCATTCGTCTACCTCGCAGTTGCATCGTGCTAAGTGTTTGTTGATAAAAAGAATTAAAGAATATACTGAATATGAGAGAAAATGATGAAATAACCGGTTTGTTCCGCAGTCGTCTTGCCGGCGCAGAGATGACAGTGCGGGAGGACTTCTGGGAAGGGTTGCAACGTGACTTGCCGTCACCGGTTGCCGCAAAAGGCAGGAGGCCGCTTTTTCTTTCTCCGAGGTTTCACCGCGTAGCCGCAGCCGCCTCTGTTGTATTTGTACTGGGAGCTGCTTCTGCCGCTTTCTGGTATTTCTCTCCGAAAGAGGAAATCAAGGAGGCCTTTACACAAGTGGCGGCCATGACGCCGGAAGGTAACTTGAACGGGGATGTGGTGCAGGAAAGTTTTCCCTCTATCCATCAGGCCAACCCCATGGCACAAAAGCCCGGTACACAGCATCCCGCCAACGGCATTCCGGCAGGATTGACGGCGCAGGCCGATGAGGATGAATCCGTGTCTGTCCATGTTTCCATTCGGATTACCCAACGGGTGTACGGAAACCAGCAGCAGCCGGGAAACGGTTATTACAGTAACGGAACTCCGGCCGGAAACGGGAACTACCATTCAAATCCTGGCCATAAGGATGCTGATATAGATAGAATGCTGCCATCTTCTGAGGAAGAACCGGCAAAGTCTGTGGCTGTATCGCCATCCAAGCCCCGTAATTGGGCATTGAAAGCAGGCATCGGCACTTCCCTGCCGAAAGGGAATTTCCATATGCCGTTCACGGCCGGGGTAAGCGTGGAACGTTGTTTGAACAAGCATTTCTCCTTGGAAGCCGGTCTTCAGTATAATTGCTTGGATGGTGACCATACGTTGCATACGCTGGGAATTCCGGTAAGGCTGAACATGATGCTGGCCAGTACGCCGAAAGTGGATTTCTATGCTATGGTAGGTGGAGCAGCCGAGAAATGCATTGCAGGTGCTCCGGACAATGGTTTCGGTGCAGAGCCGGTACAGTTGTCGGTTGCTGCCGGAGTAGGGGTACGCTATAAAATGAACAACCGTTTTGCCTTGTTTGCAGAGCCGTCTGTATCCCATCATTTCGATACGGACTCGCAGACAAGAACCTTGCGTACGGAACGGCCCACCAATCTGAATCTGTTGTGCGGCGTGCGCATGACTTATTAATCTTAAATACCATACAAATATGAAGACTCTATACAATAAATTACATATATTTGGGCAGACTATGCTGCTCGTATTCTTTACTCTTTCTGTTCTCTCTTTGGGCTCTTGCAGCAAAGAAACGTTGGACTACAACCATCCGGATGTAGACTTGTTTGTCAAGCAGTTGAAGGCTGGCAAATATTCTACCCAAAGTCCGGATGGATTGAGTAACATGCCCAAGTTCACTTCCGAAGATATAGAGGAATTGCTGAAGTATGCCGAGGACTTGACGGTCATTCCCTCTTTCCCCCTGGCTCCGGTATCCTATTCGGCAGGTGGCAAGCTGCGTTTGGGCGAATGCATCCTGTGGACGGTAGAGACTATCCGCCTCGGGAACAATGCTTCGATGGGATGCAAGATGGTACATACGGATGCGGAGAATTATGAAGGTATCTATTTCCTTTCGGACGAAGAGGTGCTGGATGCCGCTTCGCGCTACCGCCGCTGGTGGGAAACCCGTAAGTATCCACGGACTATGTGGACGATTGATCCCTGCTATGACGAACCGCTTTGTGGCAGCGGATATATGTGGTGGTGAAATGTTTTTAGGGATTAAGTAATCAAAACTGTCAGGTGAAGATATCTATACTTGTTTGGGGGCTGCTCTGTGCAGTAGCCTTCCCTTGCTATGCCCAAAACTGGACCCCTCAGGACTCGTTGAGGCTGAACCGGTTGCTGAAGGGCGAGGGGGAGGTAAAACTGAATCCGGAGGTATTGCAGGAATTGGAAATGAACAATTCTCTGGGTACTCCGAAAGCGGTGATGGACAAGTCGTGGATGGATTTTGATAATTCATTGCCCGTCATGCCGAAAGCGCCCGAGAAAAAAGTGGTGCTTACCTTACGTCCTTATACAGCCAATACCAAATATAATTGGGACCCCATTTATCAGAAAAAAATCAAGGTAGACAAGGATACTTGGCGAGGAGATGAATTCTATGCGCTTAAGATTCTGATGATTCCTACGAACTGGGCTAAACATCCGTTTGATGCCGGTCCGCGTGAGACTGTGGAGCAGATTGAAGCAACCGGTTTGCGTTACCGGGTGACGGAGCGGGCCAATAATATGGCTGTGGGCGGTTGGCAGGGTGCCAGTGGCGGTGGAATTTCCGGCTTAGACCTGATGACACCTTTTACCCGTGAGTTTTGGAATTTCAAAGGCCGCAAGCGCCGTGCCCGTACGCTGGAAGTATTGAAGGCGTATGGAGATTCGATAACTGTTTTGGAACAACAGTAATTTATCACTTTTTGTCAAATTTTGAACTTTCTTTCTCCTCTTCTTGTTTTCATTAGTAAACCTTTAAAAAAAGTAATAATGAACAGAGTGACTTCTCTATTCGGAATAAGATATCCGATAATTCAAGGTGGCATGGTGTGGTGTAGCGGCTGGAGACTTGCTGCTGCTGTTAGCAATGCAGGAGGGCTGGGCTTGCTCGGCGCAGGTTCGATGTATCCCGAAACGTTGCTGGAGCATATCAGGAAATGCCATGAGGCTACGCATCATGCTTTTGGTGTGAACATTCCCTTGATGTATCCCCAGATAGAAGAGATAATGCAGATTGTGGCCGACGAGGGAGTGAAGATTGTATTTACATCTGCCGGAAGCCCGAAGAAATGGACCGATTGGCTGCACGAGCGTGGCATCACGGTGGTGCATGTTGTTTCGTCCTCGCGTTTTGCCGTGAAGGCTGAAGAGGCGGGTGTTGATGCAATAGTTGCCGAAGGCTTCGAAGCCGGTGGGCACAATGGGAGGGAGGAGACTACCACCCTGTGCCTGATACCAGCTGTACGTGCAGTTACTACACTTCCGCTGATTGCCGCCGGTGGCATTGCAACGGGTGAGGCCATGCTAGCTGCCCGGGTGCTGGGTGCGGAAGGTGTGCAGATTGGTACACGCTTTGCCTTGACGGCAGAGAGTTCTGCAAACGAGGTATTTAAGG
>ENA-OQKR01000759-OQKR01000759.1-human-gut-metagenome-genome-assembly--contig:-NODE-759-length-11988-cov-2.557289_pt1 | contig 11988 bp, 12 predicted proteins | sample MGYA00242803_ERZ504806 | MGnify/ENA primary metagenome ERZ504806 (study PRJEB26092, sample SAMD00036399) | human gut metagenome | host: Homo sapiens | study: EMG produced TPA metagenomics assembly of...
TTATGAAACTACAAACAAAAGAGGAAACAGGAAGAAGGGACTAATAATAACGAAGGAGGTGGTATCGTGGATAGGAGGGACCATGATCGATGCCAAGAACTTTACGTGAAATATAGAGAGTTTATGTATTGGTACGTGAAAAAGCATTTTCCGGATTTGCCAGAAGAAGACATTCGTGATATTCTACAAGAGGTGTGGACATCATTATTGAATGCGATCGACAAGTTATATGATAAGGGCGATGAAGGTCAGTTTGCCTGGTTGATCAAGGTGACTCAAACCAAGGTAATCGATTACTACCGCTCCCAGAGGAAAACAGAAGAACTGGGAGAAAGGATTGGCCTTGCTTTACAGGAACAGGAAGAGGGATGTTCTGTGCAGGACACAGTAATCGCGAGAATGATTGCACTGGAACTGGTAGAAGGACTGACAGAGAAAGAGCGGAGAGTCCTTTCCATCGAATATTTCTCGGATACGAACGATGAAGTCTCGAATGCCTTCAAATGCAGACGAAGCCGTCTGAGAAGAAAAATCGAGGAAAGTTTTGGAGTATTCAGAAAGAAACGATAGGAATCTATCAGTATCATGTATTCGGATGATGTTATTCAATTCACCGTGAAATGGCTTCCGCAAGGAAGCTGAGAAAGGATATTCGATGAAGAAAAAAGATAAAATATATGACAGTCCGGAATACAAGCAGATCAGAGAACATCTTCCTGAAATTCTGAAAGAACTGGAACGAGATAAAGGTCTGAAACAATATCAGATGCCAGAAGGCTGGAACGACGACTTCGAACGCATCTATCAGGCAGAACACCGCAAAGAACGCATCCGAAACAAGATCCTTACAGGAATCTGTGCAGCAGTACTCCTTGTAATCGGAGCCGTACATGTGGGAGAACGCCTGGAACTGACATCGGTGGCACAGGCGTATGATATCGGGAAGACGATGGAAAATGGGTTTGAGGAAGGAAAGTATCAGTATGCAGTAAATGGTAATGCGGAAGAAGATGAAGAAAGTTTGATTATTGATGATTCAGATGAAATTACATTTGAAGAAAGCAATCTGCAAACGGTATATGAAGCGTTAAAAATGGAAACAAAAGCTCCGATGGTTTGGCTGACAGGTATAACAGGTAACAGTAAGGTTACCTATGCGGCATATAATAAGAGATATAGGACAATCAGCTATAGAATACTTGTGAATGATACATACATTTATGTAAGTCAAAAAAAACAGATAGAAGAAACATCCGAGGGAATAGTGAATAAAAAAGAGTTTGTTCAGGAAGTAGAAGTATCAGATTTAAATATGAAAGCCAATATTTATGAAAGTACACAGGACAACAGCATGTATTGTAATTTGAGTTATGACAATAATACTATTTCTATTGTTTCAAACATGAATCTGGAAAACTATATTAAGCTGATAGCGGGGCTAGAATATCATTAAAGGAGAGAAGTGTATGAAAAAATATATTGCCTTGGTATTGAGTTGTCTATTGTTGGTATTACAGTGTAATCTTGTATTTGCGGAAGAAACAGAACAGTATGAGATGGTCGAGATGGAAAATGATGACATATTTACGACCACATCACAGGGAGAAGTAGCACCATGTCTGATGTATATTGCAAATATTTATACATCTGTGTTAAAAATTAGTTCCAATCAGGTGGGCATTCGGGCAGAAACTGTATGTAGCGAAAACGTTAAAACTATCACGGTAACGTATGTTTTACAGAAATGGAACGGAAGCAAGTGGGTGGATGTAGCATCTAAAACGGCATCTGCATACAATACTGCACAGGCGGTAAAAAGCTATACAATTACAGGTGTATCTTCGGGAAGATACAGAACAAAAGCAATAGCATCTGTAACCGGGTATAATGGATACTCAGAAACGTTAACTGGTTATAGTGGAAGTATCACATTATAAAATTTGATAAAATCCCCTTCCCCCAGGCATCACTTCTAAAAGTGGAACGCCCCCGGGCAGGTGGTTTTATACCCCTTACTCCCCAGATTAATTGTCTTCCATAAAAATCTTAGAGTAAGGGTTTCAGCCATCACAGAGGAACAAGAGGCAACCGCATCCGCCGAAGTTCCGCTGAGATGGCTGTTTTTGTATAGATGCATAACAGTCGCCAGGATCCCGCATAAGTGTGGGTCCTGGCGACTGTTTGCGTAAATTACTACGTTTTCAGGAGAAGTCTCAGATTCTATCCGGTACTGATCGAAGATACCGCGTACAGCCTGATGAAGCTGTGGTTTCAGTTCTTCGAGCCCTACCGGCTGCTGATAAAGAATTGCGTTATAACTGGTTCCGCTGACCAGTTCCAGAATCATATACATCATCAGCTCCGGTGAAGAATAGCTGTGATTGGCGTTTTGCAGCATTTTATCATAAAGGGTATGGATGGACGGAGTATCTTCACTGGGGCTGAAAAACAGAGAATTCTTAAAAAATCCCCAGCTCAGATGTTTGGACAGCAACCGCACCAGGTTCAGGTTGGATGCCAGCTGATCCAGAATATCATCCATAATAAAGATTACCTGATCTTCAAAATCCCGGATCTCTGTATGTTTTTGCAGTTTGAGATAGGAATTCTGAAAGACCTGACTGGCTTTGTGAGCGATCAGGTGATTGCGGATATCGTATTTGTCTTTGAAATACAGATAAAAAGTTCCTTTTGCCACACCGGCGTTTTTTACGATATCAGAAATCGAAGTCTTATTGAATCCATTGTCTATAAAGAGAGAAAAAGCGGAATCCAGCAGGGATTCCCTTTTTTGTTGCTTGTTATGATCGACTTTTCCCATACCGGGATCAGCCCCCTTTCTGCGTGTGCTTTGCATAAGCGAGGCGTGTTCCGAAAGCATGTGTAACATGTTCAGGATTATGCCCGCTGAAATATAAAATCCTTATGTTTCCCATATTATAAGTAAATGTCTACAAAAAAGTCAAATGAAAATTGGTCATTTTTTTATTTTCGGTAAGTTGCATAAAATACAAAATGACTTTTAGTCAACTTTTTGCCTGATAAATATTGACCAAAAGTCAATTATAGAGTATAACAATAAATGACCAAAGGTCAGTGAAAAAGACCGACGGAAAATTAGAAGAGAAGGTAAGGGAGGAACATGATATGGAGGAGCTGGGAAGGAAGATCGTCAGGTTTCGAATTCCGATATTTATCATCGGATTATTGTTGCTGATTCCATCCGTCTTTGGATATATCAACACAAGAGTCAATTACGACGTACTTTATTATCTGCCGGATTCCATTGAGACGATGCAGGGTCAGGATATCCTGGTAGATGAATTTGGAACAGGAGCCTATTCGATGTTTATCTGTGAGGGCATGGAAAACAAAGATGTGGCGAAGTTAAAAGAACAGATTGAAGATGTGGAACATGTCAGCAAGGTTGTCTGGTATGACAGTTTCGCAGACATCAGTATCCCGATGGAGATGCTGCCGGAGGATATCCGGGACGCCTTTAATGCGGACGATTCCACGATGATGTTTATCATCTTTGATACGACAACATCCGCCGATGAGACGATGGATGCGATCGAGGACATCCGTGCACTGGCAGGAAAACAGTGTTTCTTAAGCGGTATGTCAGCTATCGTTACCGACACCAAGAACCTGGCAGAGTCCGAGGTTGCGATCTATGTACTGATCGCGGTTGTCCTCTCCTGTATCGTTCTGGCACTGACGATGGAATCTTATCTGATCCCGGTATTTTTCCTGTTGAGTATCGGTATGGCGATCATCTATAACATGGGAAGTAATATTTTCATGGGACAGATTTCCTACATCACGAAAGCGCTGAGTGCAGTCCTTCAGCTGGGTGTTACGATGGACTACTCGATCTTCCTGTGGCACAGCTATCAGGAACAGAGAGAAAAAGGCGAAGAGGATCATAAAGAGGCGATGGCAAAGGCAATCGCAGCTACGATCAAATCCGTAGTCGGAAGCTCGATCACAACAATCGCCGGATTTTATCGCGCTGTGCTTTATGAGTTTTTACCCTGGGTCTTGACCTTGGTATCGTCATGACAAAAGGTGTTGTCTTCGGCGTGATCTGCTGTGTTACCGTACTTCCGTCGATGATCATGATCTTCGACAATGCACTGGAGAAAACGAAACACCGTCAGCTGATCCCGGATTTTCCGAAGATTTCTGATTTTGTGGTAAAACACCATGTGATTTTTGCAGTCTTGTTTGTGGTATTATTTATTCCATTTGCTTATTTCCAGGCACATGCAAGCGTTTACTACAACCTGGATGCCAGCCTTCCGGATAATCTGCCGAGTGTGCAGGCAAATACCAAACTGTCCGAAGAATACGATATGGGTGCAGCACATATGATCCTGCTGGATAAGGATCTGGATGCCAAACAGAAATACAACATGATCGCCGATATCGAAAAAGTGGACGGCGTGAAACAGGTACTCGGTCTGGAGAGCATCATCGGACCGGCATTTCCGGAGAGTATGATCCCGGACGATGTGAAAGAAATCCTGGAGAGTGATAACTACGAACTGATGCTGATCATGAACGAATACGCGGTAGCATCCGATGAGGTCAACAGTCAGCTGAGTGAGATCAACACGATCCTGAAACAGTACGATCCGACCGGTATGCTGGTAGGGGAAGCACCGTGTACGAAGGATCTGATCGAGATCACCGACCACGACTTTGCAGTTGTCAGCGCGGTATCGATCCTGGCAGTATTCTTTATTATTTTCTTTGTATTTAAATCAATCTCCCTTCCGGTGATCCTGGTTATGGTCATCGAGGGTGCGATCTTTATCAACATGGGTATCCCGTTCCTGACGGGAACCAAACTTCCGTTCATCGCTTCCATCGTTATCGGAACGATCCAGCTGGGCGCGACCGTCGATTACGCGATTCTGATCACCAGCCGTTACGAGAAGGAGCGTGGAGGAGGAAAGAGCAAGAAAGAAGCGATCCAGATCGCGCACAAGACCAGCATCCGACCGGTCATGGTATCGGCGTTCAGTTTCTTCGCCGCAACTTTCGGTGTTGGTATGTATTCCCAGATCGATATGATCAGTTCTCTGTGTCTGCTGATGGCAAGGGGCGCGCTGATCAGTATGTGTGCAGTATTATTATTCCTGCCGGCAATGTTCTGGCTGTTTGATGGAATTATTTGTAAAACGAGTCTGAATTTCAGACGGAAACATTAGGAGGAGATCGTTATGAAGAGAAAATATGTACAGGCAATGATGACAGGTATGGCAGCGATGCTGGCAGTAACCGTTCCGGTGACGACTGTTGCCGCAGCGACTCCGGAGAAAGAGCAGACCGTCTATGTCAATGCCGATCAGAATGGAAATGTAGAGAAAGTGATCGTAAGCAACTGGCTGAAAAATGCAGACAAAGAAAGCACGGTGGAAGATAACAGCGAACTGAACAATATCACCAACGTAAAGGGTGAGGAAAGCTATACCCAGGGAAGCGACGGCAAACTGGTATGGGCAGCAGATGGAAATGACATTTACTATCAGGGAGAAACCAGCAAGGAACTCCCGGTATCCGTAAAAATGACCTACTTCCTGGACGGCAAAGAAATCAGTGCTGCAGATCTGGCAGGAAAGAGCGGAAAAGTAAAGATCCGTATCGATTACACCAACAATTCTTCCCAGACCGCGAAGATCAACAGCAAGAAAGAGACCATTTATACACCATTTATGATGGCAACCGGTATGATCCTTCCGACGGATACCTTTACCAATGTAGAAGTAACCAACGGTAAAGTGATCTCCGATGGAAATAATAACATCGTTCTGGGCATCGGCTTCCCGGGTCTGTATGACAGCCTGAAACTGGGTGACCTGGACTCCTTCAAGGACAAAGAAAGCCCGGATTATGTAGAGATCACCGCAGATGTGGAAGATTTCTCCCTGGCACTGACCGCTACGGTAGCAACCACCGGTACATTGAAAGAACTGGGACTGGATGACATCGATGATCTGGATGATCTGCAGGACAGTCTCGATAAACTGACCGAATCCTCCACCGCACTGGTAGAAGGAAGCCGTGCGCTGCAGGAAGGCATCCAGGAACTGGACAGCTCCGCAGATACCTTCGTGGACGGACTGAACAGCGCAGATGACGGTGCAGGACAGTTAAAAGACGGTATCGATACGATGAACAACAGCAAAGGCAGCCTGATCTCCGGTATCGATCAGCTGGTAGCCGGCATGGAAAGCCTGGGAAGCGGCGCAGGAAGTTTACAGAGTGGTGTAAAATCCTACACCGACGGAACCGAGCAGCTGAACGCCGGTATCGCACAGGTCAACAGCGGTGCGAAACAGTTAAATGCAGGAATCAGCCAGTTAAATGAGAAGAAAGCAACGCTTACCGCAGGTGTTGCGCAGCTTTCCGAGGGCGGAAAACAGTTGGAGAGCGGAGCAGCCAGTCTGCAGTCCGGTCTGGTGGCTTACACCGGCGGAGCAGAGCAGCTGGGTGCAGGAATCCATACATTATATGATACGATGGAAGACAAACTCGGCAATGTCGGAGAACTTCCGGGTGCGGTAAGCGGACTCATGGACGGATGCAAGAACTGAGCGCAGGAGCAGCAGCGCTGCAGGCAGGAGCAGATCAGGCAGCAGCCAGTGCTTCGAAACTGAACGATGCCGTGACAGCACTCAGCGGAGCAGTGACCGGAACCAAAGCAGCCGTATCGGCAGCACAGAGCGCTGTATCAGCACCACAGGTTGTAACAGATGTGACAAAAGCAAGTGAAGCAGCCAGCGCAGAGGCAACGACAAAAGCAAAAGAGGCAGTGGCAGCAGAAAATGAAAAAGTAAATGAAGCAGCCAGCACACAGGCAACAGAAAAGCAGAGAGCCAATGTGGAAGCTGCTCTGAAAGCTGCAGGTGTGGATGAAGCCACAAGACAGGCAGTGTTAAATAATCTGGCAGGTATTCAGGTCAATGTGGGCGTACAGACCAGTCCGGAAGTCAGCGTCCAGGTGGATGCATCCAAGGTAAGCACTTCCATCAGCCAGGAGACAAAGACCACACTTGCAGGTGTTCAGGAGAACCTGAAGAAAGTAGAATCCGGTCTTGCCGGTGTCAGTATGACAGAAACCGAAAAACAGATGCAGTCATTGAAAAACGGAGCAGACACCGTGGCAACAGGAACCGCAAATCTTGCCAAGAGTGCGGCAGCACTTGGCGATGCCGTAGAACCGCTGACGACATTCTCAACAATGACACAGACCATGCTGGGAGCTGTAAATCAGCTGAAGGAAGCCAGTGATACACTGACTGCCAATGATACCACGCTGAATACCGGAGCAGCAGCTCTGGCAGAGGGAACGAAATCTCTGAACAGCGGACTGACCACCCTGGCATCCGGCGCATCTGCCCTCAGTGACGGTGTCACACAGCTGGCACAGGGATCCGCATCCCTGACACAGGGAACCGAAACCCTGAAAAAACGGATCGGACACCCTGATCGCAAACAACAGCACCCTGAAAGACGGAACAGCAAAACTGGTAGCAGGAAGCAGCGCCCTGATCGTCGGCGGCAAAGCTTTACAGTCCGGTGGAAATACGTTAAGCGCAGGTATCCAGAAACTTGCAGATGGCGCCGCACAGCTGAAATCCGGAACCAGTCAGCTGGCAGACGGCGGCAAAAAATTAAAAGAAGGAACCACGAAACTTGCAGACGGCTCCACAGAACTTGCAGACGGTATGGAGAAATTTGACGAGGAAGGTATCCAGAAGATCTCAGATCTGGCAGGAGATAACCTGACTGCCCTGATGGATCGTCTGGACGCGGTGACAGAAGCCGACAAAGACTACACCGCATTCGACGGCTGGAAGAAAGATGCAGACGGCAGCGTAAAATTCATTATCGAGACAGCTGCAATCAAGTAATTGCTTTCGAAAAAAGCAGGGGAAACTGTTTACAAAAGATAATATCAGGACCGGAAGAGATTCCGGTCCTGATATTATCATATCGGAACTTCGATTTGCGGGATAAATCAAAGAAAACTGGAAATCCTAGTTTTTAGCTAGTCTTTTCAAAAATTTCAAAGAATTTTTATTGATTTTGTGTCGCAAATATGTATAATTAGGGATAAAGAGAGTTGCTATGGGCGGCTGTCTTTGAGGGATACCAGAAACCTGCATTTGCAGGAGGTTATCATATTATGAAAGAAAGAGGTTAATGTAAAATGGCAGAAATTAATTTAAGTAAGTATGGCATTACCGGAACTACAGAGGTTGTTTACAATCCTTCTTATGAAATGTTATTTGAAGAAGAAACAAAATCTACACTGGAAGGTTTTGAAAAAGGACAGGAAAGTGAACTGGGAGCAGTTAACGTTATGACTGGTGTTTACACCGGACGTTCTCCTAAAGATAAGTTCATCGTAATGGACGAAAACTCCAAAGATACTGTTTGGTGGACTTCTGACGAATATAAGAACGATAACCACCCGGCAACACAGGAAGCATGGAGCGCAGTAAAAGAGCTGGCTCTGAAAGAACTGTCCAACAAGAAACTGTTCGTTGTAGATGCATTCTGTGGTGCAAACAAAGACACCCGTATGGCTATCCGTTTCATCGTAGAAGTAGCATGGCAGGCACATTTCGTAACTAACATGTTCATCAAACCTACAGAAGAAGAACTGAAAGACTTCGAACCGGATTTCATCGTATACAACGCTTCCAAAGCAAAAGTTGAAAATTACAAAGAGCTGGGTCTGAACTCTGAAACAGCTGTTATGTTCAACATCACAAGCCGTGAGCAGGTTATCGTAAATACATGGTACGGCGGAGAAATGAAAAAAGGTATGTTCTCTATGATGAACTACTATCTGCCACTGAAAGGCATCGCTTCCATGCACTGCTCCGCAAACACAGACATGAACGGCGAAAACACAGCAATCTTCTTCGGTCTGTCCGGAACAGGTAAAACTACACTGTCTACAGACCCGAAACGTCTGCTGATCGGTGATGACGAGCACGGCTGGGATGACAACGGCGTATTCAACTTCGAAGGTGGATGCTACGCAAAAGTTATCAACCTGGATGCTGAATCTGAACCAGACATCTACAACGCAATCAGACGTAACGCACTGTTAGAGAACGTTACTCTGGATGAGAACGGAAAAATCGACTTCGCTGATAAGAGCGTAACAGAGAACACCCGTGTATCTTACCCGATCGATCATATTGAAAAAATCGTTCGCCCGATTTCCGCAGCTCCGGCAGCTAAGAACGTAATCTTCCTGTCCGCAGATGCATTCGGCGTACTGCCTCCAGTATCTATCCTGACAGAAGCTCAGACACAGTATTACTTCCTGTCTGGTTTCACAGCTAAACTGGCTGGTACAGAACGTGGAATTACAGAACCGACTCCTACTTTCTCCGCTTGCTTCGGCCAGGCATTCCTGGAACTGCATCCTACAAAATATGCAGAAGAGCTGGTTAAGAAAATGGAAAAGAGCGGTGCAAAAGCATACCTGGTTAACACAGGTTGGAACGGTACCGGAAAACGTATCTCCATCAAAGATACCCGTGGTATCATCGATGCTATCCTGAGCGGAGATATCAAAACAGCTCCTACAAAGACTATTCCTTACTTCAACTTTGAAGTTCCGACAGAACTGCCGGGCGTAGACAGCGGAATCCTGGATCCTCGCGATACTTACGCAGATGCTTCTCAGTGGGAAGAAAAAGCGAAAGACCTGGCTGACAGATTCATCAAGAACTTCGCTAAATACGAAGGAAATGAAGCTGGTAAGGCTTTAGTTTCAGCAGGACCACAGATCTAATTTAAAGGTCAAAAGACACATATAAGTGTCATATAAATATGTAGAACAATATATGTTTAAATAAAGAACCCGGGTGCATATTTTGTACCCGGGTTTTATACAAGAGGAGAAAGACAATGATACATTTTACTGTCTATGATTTATTATGGCTGTTTTTTATATATTCATTTCTGGGATGGCTATTTGAAACAGTGTCAGCATCATTAAAACAGAAAAAATTCGCTAACAGAGGTTTGGTTAATGGACCTTTTTGTGTTCTTTATGGAATAACAGCAGTAATAATTACGGTGGGTTTACAGGAATTAACAGGAGTCTGGCTATTTTTATTTGCAATGATTTATGCCACTGTAGTTGAGTGGATAGCAGGACATCTTATTGAATTGGCATTTAAAGAACGTTGGTGGGATTACTCCAATATTAAATGGAATTTTGACGGATACGTATGCGTTCCTGTTTCAGTGTTTTGGGGATTTTTAGGTTATGTTATTGTAAAATGGGGAAATAAGATTACATTAAAAATTCTTACAATTTTGCCGGAACTGTTAATGAACGTCATTTTATTAGTTCTTGTAGGGGTAATGATAGTAGACATATTGGCATCTTATCTTTTGTTAAAAGGAAAAAGCAAAAATTTAAAAAAATGGGAAAATGCCAATGATAAGATAGACAGCGTTAGGGTAAAACTTGGAACTTTAATTTACAATTTTGTAGACGGGCGTATTCACAAAGCTTATCCTAAAGCACAAAAAACTGAAAATATAAAAGTTCAGTCAAAAGAAGAAAGTGAAACTAATGTTTTTGCCTACGGATGTAGTTTTTATAAAATAGTATTGTTGTTTTTTATAGGAGCGTTTCTTGGTGATATAACGGAAACTATTTTTTGCAGAATAACTGAAGGCGTGTGGATGAGCCGAAGCAGTGTGGTTTGGGGACCTTTTAGTATTGTCTGGGGACTTGCAATAGCTGTGGTTACTCAGATGCTTTATAAATATAAAGACAAAAGCGACAGCTTCTTATTTGCGGTAGGCACTCTCCTTGGTGGCGCTTATGAATATTTGTGCAGCGTTTTTACGGAGATAGTTTTTGGAAAAGTATTTTGGGATTATAGCGATATTCCTTTTAACTTGGGTGGTAGAATTAATCTGTTGTATTGTTTTTCTGGGGCATAGCAGCAGTTGTCTGGTTTAAAAAACTTTATCCGTACATATCTAGAGCAATAGAATTATTACCAATGCTATGGGGCAAAATTGTCACATGGATTTTGATAATATTTATGGTAATAAATTGTGGTGTATCAAGCTTAGCCTTAATCAGATATGATGAGAGAGATAAGGGCATAAGTGCAACTTCCCAATGGCAGAAGGTTATGGATAGTCATTTTGATGATGGCAGAATGGAGAGAATTTATCCAAAGGCAAAGTCCACGAAATAGAGAGATTAGAATTACAGAATATCAAATATAACAGAGAATAACATATATAATATAGAATGTGTTGGATAGGACGTGTAATAGAGGAACGAAATGTTAAAAGATCAGGATATAAGAGAGCCGTTATTTGAATTTTTTGATGAAAAATTCGGTAAGGTACGAATAATAGAAGAAAAGCAGATTGCAAAATCAAGAGCTGATGTAATGCTTGTTCTTGAAGAGAAGCTTATTGGCGTGGAAATCAAAAGTGATGCGGATACATATGCAAGGCTTGCAAGACAGGTGAAGGATTATAATAAGTTTTTTGATTATAATTATGTGGTTGTGGGAAGTAGCCACTCAAAGCATATTGAAGAACATGTTCCGGAATACTGGGGAATTATTGAGGCGATTAGTAAGGAAGAAAGTGTGGAATTTAATGTTTTAAGAGAGCCGGAAATTAATAAGCGTGCCCAAAGAACTTATAAGATGAAGCGTAAGCTAAGTATATTGTGGCGACCGGAACTTTCCCATATACAGGAGATTAACGGTATGCCTAAGTACAAACAGAGGAGCAAGGATTTTGTTATAACAAAGATAATGGAGAAGGTGCCGTGGGATTTGTTACACAGGCAGATTAGTGAAGAACTTTTTCAAAGGGATTATAATACTATAAGTGAAGCAATAAAGGAGTGGCGAAGCTCTAATAAACATTAATATATATGACAGACTAAAATTGTTGAAATTGCCA
>ENA-OQKR01000762-OQKR01000762.1-human-gut-metagenome-genome-assembly--contig:-NODE-762-length-11979-cov-3.858083_pt1 | contig 11979 bp, 10 predicted proteins | sample MGYA00242803_ERZ504806 | MGnify/ENA primary metagenome ERZ504806 (study PRJEB26092, sample SAMD00036399) | human gut metagenome | host: Homo sapiens | study: EMG produced TPA metagenomics assembly of...
AGTCGTCTCGTTTTTTTATTGTATGTCAGCTTTTTACTATTCTTCAAAACCAATTTCTTGAACTCTCCCGGATAAGGTGTTTCAAACCGCATCAGCTCTCCCGTGACGGGATGATAGAAACAGAGTTTGAAAGCATGCAGGGCCAAGCGTCCGATAGGATTTACGTCTTCCAGTCCATAGCGTCCGTCGCCGATAATGGGATGCCCCAAATCCTGCATGTGTACACGTATCTGGTTTTTTCGTCCCGTTTCCAGGTTCAGTTCAACGAGAGAGTATCCATTGGCTCGTTTGATGGTACGGTAATGCGTAATGGATTCTTGTCCCCCGTCATCTGTCGGGCTGGAGTATACATACAGCTTACGGTCTGTCAACCAAGAAACCACGGTTCCTGCATCTTTTTCCATCTCGCCGACCACTACGGCTACGTATCGCCGGTCTGTTACAATGTCATGCCAGTTATCGCGTAGTGTACGTTGGGTCTTCTCGTCTTTGGCAAACATCATCAAGCCGGAGGTGTCACGGTCCAGGCGGTGCACGATGTGTACACGGTGCTGCTTGCCCGAGCGTTGCACGTATTCATTCAAGATGGTATAGGCGGTACGTTCCTTTTGCCGGTCAGTGTTGACGGACAGCAAACCCTGCATCTTCTCTATCACGATGATATAGGCATCCTCGTATACAATCTTCATCAGTTTATGGTTGAACTCTTTACGTCCCTTCTCACGGCTGATTTGTACTTTCATACCCGGTTTCAGGGGAAAATTGTATTGTGTAGTGATAACGCTGTCCACATATATAATGCGTTTGCTCAGCAATGATTTCAGCTTGGTGCGGCTGGCGTCCGGCATTTTAGCTGCCAGAAACTCCATGAGCTCCATCGGTTCCTTCACCATGTAGTCCGTATATTGTGTGCGGGCTCTTGCTGTAATTTTTTCTTTTGCCACGACTGGTTTTAATTTACGATTAGACAATTTACAATTTACGATTGAAAACTACTTGGACTTTCAATCTTTTAATTCCAATAATACTACGTTTTCCACATGGTGGGTGTGCGGGAACATGTCTACCGGTTGAACGGCCTTCACTTTATATTTCGCATCGAGCAGTTGCAGGTCGCGCGCCTGCGTAGCCGGATTACAGCTGACGTATACGATGCGTTTGGGCTCGGCAAACAGAATGACATCCACTACATCCTGGTGCATTCCGGCACGGGGAGGGTCGGTGATGATGACATCGGGACGGCCGTATTGGTTGATGAAGTCTTGTGTCAGCATGTCTTTCATATCTCCGGCAAAGAACAATGTGTTTTTAATTCCGTTAATCTCGGCATTGACCTTGGCGTCTTCAATGGCTTCGGGCACATATTCTATGCCGATTACCTGGCGTGCGTGCTTGGATACGAAATTGGCAATGGTACCCGTGCCGGTATAAAGGTCATAAACAAGCTCGTTACCGGTCAGTCCGGCAAAGTTGCGTGCTACTTTGTAGAGGTTGTAGGCTTGTTCGGAGTTGGTCTGATAGAAAGATTTGGGACCTACCTTGAAGCGCAGTCCCTCCATTTCCTCGAAGATGTGGTCTTTCCCTTGAAGGTGTGTACCTCGAGGTCGGTGATGGTATCGTTGCACTTATTATTAATAATGTATAGCAGGGAAGTGATTTCGGGGAATGTATCTGCTATGTATTGCAGCATTTGCTTGAACAGAGCCATTTCCTCCTCTTTCTCTATCTTGCAGATGAGGATTACCATCAGTTCGCCGGTGGTAGAGGTACGCACAATCATATTGCGTAGCATTCCTTCATGCGTACGCAGGTTGATGAAGGAATAGTTGTGCTGGTAGGCATAGTCGCGTACCGCATTGCGGATGCGGTTGGATATATCGTCCTGCAACCAGCACTTTTCTATGGCAAGCACTTTATCGAAAGCATTGGGAATATGGAAGCCTACGGCATTCATCTGTTCGTACACTACATTCTGCTGAACCTCTTCTGTCGTCAGCCAACGTTTGTTGGAAAAAGTGTACTCCAGTTTATTCCGGTAGAACTGAGTTTTTTCTGAACCTAATATCGGAGAGATTTCCGGCAATTCGATTTTGCCGATGCGGGTGAGGTTGTCCGTTACTTGTTTTTGCTTATACTTGATTTGCTCGGAATAGGGGAGAACCTGCCATTTACAACCGCCGCATACACCATAATGTTGGCAGAATGGAACTGCCCGTACTGCCGAATATTCATGGAATTTCACAGCCTCGGCTTCAGCATAATGATGCTTTTTTCTCTTAATTTGCAGGTCAACTACATCGCCGGGGACGACATATGGTACGAAAATCACCAAATCATTGACTTTTGCGATGGCTTTTCCTTCGGCAGCCACATCCGTAATTGTCACCTTCTCCAGTAGGGGAAGTTCTTTTCTCTTTCTTGCCACTTTTACACCAATCTAATAAATTCTTCGGCAAAAATAGACATTTTTTCGGGATTTCTCTCTATGAAATGAAATATTAAAGATTGCAATGTCGAAATTGCATTTTAGCATAAAGTTTTTTCTGAAAAAGTTTTCTAGTCTGCGAAATATACTTAGATTTGCGAGCAGAAAAGAGAAATCACTATCAAAAACTTTAAATTTATATTATGGACAAAAAAAGAGTTTATACCTTTGGTAACGGCCAGGCAGAAGGAAAGGCCGATATGAGAAACCTTTTGGGTGGGAAAGGTGCTAACCTTGCAGAAATGAACCTTATAGGGGTTCCGGTTCCTCCGGGCTTTACAATAACGACAGAAGTTTGTACGGAATATTATGAAATGGGGCAGGATAAAGTCGTTGCTCTGTTGAAGAATGAAGTTGAACAAGCCATTGCCCATGTGGAAACACTGATGCGTTCCAAATTCGGTGATGTGGAGAATCCGTTGCTGGTTTCCGTACGTTCGGGTGCGCGCGCTTCCATGCCGGGCATGATGGACACTATCCTGAATCTTGGCTTGAATGACGAAGTGGTGGAAGGCCTGACGCGCAAGACGGGCAATGCACGCTTTGCATGGGACTCTTACCGCGTTTCGTGCAGATGTATGGCGACGTGGTGCTGGGCATGAAACCGGTGAACAAGGAAGATGTAGACCCGTTCGAGGCTATTATAGAAGAGGTGAAACATGCTAAAGGCGTGAAGCTGGATAACGAGCTTGAGGTGGAAGACCTTAAGGAACTCGTGAAGAAGTTCAAGGCTGCGGTGAAAGAACAACCGGAAAGACTTCCCGACTTGTGCCTACGAGCAGTTGTGGGGTGCCGTTTGTGCCGTATTCAACTCCTGGATGAACGAACGTGCTATTTTGTATCGTAAGATGGAGGGAATTCCTGACGAATGGGGTACTGCCGTAAGCGTTCAGGCTATGGTATTCGGTAATATGGGCGAGAGCTCTGCTACGGGTGTTTGCTTCAGCCGCGATGCTGCTACCGGTGAGGACCTTTTCAATGGCGAGTATTTGATTAATGCACAAGGTGAAGACGTGGTTGCCGGTATCCGTACTCCGCAACAGATTACAAAAATCGGTTCTCAACGTTGGGCTGAATTAGCCGGTGTAAGCGAAGAAGAACGTGTCAGCAAATATCCTTCCATGGAGGAGGCTATGCCGGAAATCTATAAGGAACTGGATGCTTTGCAGACAAAACTCGAAAATCACTACCGTGATATGCAGGATATGGAGTTTACAGTACAAGAGGGTAAACTCTGGTTCCTCCAGACCCGTAACGGTAAGCGTACCGGAGCCGCTATGGTGAAGATTGCCATGGACTTGCTCCATCAAGGTATGATTGACGAAAAGACTGCATTGATGCGTTGTGAGCCCAATAAGTTGGACGAACTGCTCCACCCGGTATTTGATAAGACAGCTCTGAAACAAGCCAAGGTGTTGACTCGTGGTCTTCCCGCTTCTCCGGGTGCCGCTACGGGACAAATCGTATTCTTTGCCGATGATGCTGCCGAATGGCATGCTGCCGGCAAGCGTGTGGTGATGGTACGTATCGAGACTTCTCCGGAAGATTTGGCAGGTATGGCAGTTGCCGAAGGTATCCTGACTGCCCGCGGTGGTATGACTTCGCATGCGGCAGTGGTTGCTCGTGGTATGGGTAAGTGCTGTGTGTCTGGTGCAGGTGCCTTGAACATCGACTACAAGGCGCGTACAGTGGAAGTGGATGGTGTACTGTTGAAAGAAGGTGACTATATCTCCTTGAACGGAAGCACCGGTGAAGTATATAAAGACAAGGTGGAGACAAAAGCGGCTGAGCTGTCCGGTGACTTTGCGGAACTGATGGATTTGGCTGATAAATATACGAGACTACAAGTTCGTACCAATGCGGATACTCCTCATGATGCCGCAGTAGCACGTAATTTTGGTGCGGTGGGTATCGGTCTTTGCCGTACGGAACACATGTTCTTTGAAGGCGAGAAGATTAAAGCCATGCGCGAGATGATTCTGGCAGAAAACGCCGAAGGACGTCGCAAGGCTCTGGCTAAGATTCTTCCTTACCAGCAAGCTGACTTCAAGGGTATCTTCAAAGCAATGGCCGGTTGTCCGGTGACTGTACGTCTGCTCGACCCTCCTTTGCATGAGTTTGTTCCCCATGACCTGAAGGGACAGCAGGAAATGGCAGATACGATGGGCGTAAGCCTCCAGTATATCCAGCAACGTGTTGAGGCACTTTGTGAGCATAATCCGATGTTGGGTCATCGTGGTTGCCGTTTGGGAAATACATATCCTGAAATTACGCAGATGCAGACGCGTGCTATCCTGGGCGCTGCTTTGGAATTGAAGAAGGAAGGCGTTGAAACCCATCCTGAAATCATGGTGCCTCTGACCGGTATCTTGTATGAGTTCAAGCAGCAGGAAGAAGTGATTCGTGCTGAGGCTGCCCAGTTGTTTGAAGAAGTGGGTGACAGCATCGACTTCAAGGTAGGTACAATGATTGAGATTCCGCGTGCCGCCTTGACTGCCGACCGCATTGCTTCCTCTGCCGAGTTCTTCTCATTCGGTACGAACGACTTGACTCAGATGACATTTGGTTATTCACGCGACGATATCGCTTCCTTCCTCCCGATTTATCTGGAGAAGAAGATTCTGAAAGTAGACCCGTTCCAGGTACTCGACCAGAATGGTGTAGGACAGTTGGTGCGCATGGCTACTGAAAAGGGACGTGCTATCCGTCCGGATTTGAAGTGCGGTATCTGCGGCGAACATGGCGGTGAGCCTTCTTCTGTGAAGTTCTGCCACAAAGTTGGCTTGAATTATGTCAGCTGTTCTCCGTTCCGTGTGCCTATTGCACGTCTGGCTGCGGCGCAGGCTGCCATTGAAGGCTGATTTCAATAATACTGAATAATGACATTTATGGGCTGCATGCTTTACTTGGTAATGGCATGCGGCCTATTTTGTTGGAAAAAACTGTAGTTTCTATTAATTTATTTGTATTTTCTTTAGTATATTTGCTTCCCATAATTTTATAGTTTCCAATAAGCAAGCAAAAAACGATGATATTGACAATTACGGCAGCATACGATGTTTGGACGAATGACTTCTATCAGAATAATGAAGCATTGGTATATAGTTTTGGGATAATTGTCATTCTGCTCTTGGTCATCATGATAATCATTTCCATCAGCAAGAGCAAAAGGTTGAAGACGTTGCAGCGCATCAATGAGGTTGCCGAAGAATCCAATCAGCTGAAGAATGCTTTCATAGCTAATATGACTCACGAAATACGTACTCCTTTGAATGCTATTGTAGGCTTTACAACCATGCTTGCCGAAATGGATAATCTGGACAGAGAAACCCGTATGGCTTTCCTGAAAGAGATTAATGATAACAAGGACTCGCTGCTGCAACTGGTCAATGACTTGCTGGACTATTCGAAGATTGAGGCAAATACCCTGGAATATAACGATGGAGAAGTGGATGTAAACGCGCTGATTGATGAAGTCTGCACGACGGAGAATATGCGCTCGCATCCCACGGGCATTCAGGTGGAGTTTGTAGAACGGTTGCCTCAATGCCGTTTGGTGGTAGACCGTGTGCGTTTTGCCCAAGTCATAGGTAACTTGGTGAGGAATGCCTTGAAGTTTACGGAAATGGGCAGTGTGAAAATCGGTTGCAGGAGATTGAGCAACCATAACTTCTATTTTTATGTGGCAGATACAGGCTGTGGTATCGATGAAGTGGGAAGACATGCCATCTTTGAACGGTTTGTGAAGATGAACTACAATATCAAAGGTACGGGGTTGGGGCTTTCCATCACCAAATCTATTGTGGAGCACTATGGGGGAGGTATCGGTGTGGAGTCTAAGAAAGGGGAAGGCTCCACCTTCTATTTCACGTTGCCTGCCGGTATTGAATACAAAGAGTACGGTAAATTTTGATTTGCCAGTCCAAGGCAAGGCTCAATCAGCCATTTTTTTAACTCTTGAAGTGGCAGATTACTTCCAGATAATCGCGGTCGGTGCAGGCATTGAATTTATTCCATAAATCACCCATTACAACGGCACCACCGAATCCGTAATCCTTAATCTCCAGTATGTTGTCGGGAGTAATGCCTCCCAAAGCCATGACTCTACTGTCTATGACCTTACTTTTTCCTGCTTGCCGCAACTCTTCGGCTGTGAAGCCGGACGTGACTCCGGACTTTGTGATGCAATTATATATCGGGCTTAGGAACAGATAGTCATAGAAATGCTTCTTGTTCTGCACTTCGTCCAGTGAATGGCAGGTGCAACTGATGTGGCCCGAATAGTCGTGGGGCTCTTTGGGATTGCGGGTGTTTAGATGAATCCCCATCAGGCTGAACTCTTCCTGCAGGTAGAAGTGCTCATGGGTAATGATGCGCTTATGGTATTTTTCGGGTATCAGCGTTAAAAGCCGTTCTGAATACATGGCGGGAGTTTCCGGCTTCCTCAGATGTAGAATATCCAGCCCCTCTTCGAATAGTGCCGTGATAATCTTGTCTTCTTCCACAAAAAATGTGGGTGCTGTTACTACGATGAGTTTCATTTCTTTGTTTAACTTTAAGTTTAGCAAAGTTAATGAATACTTATGGTAGAAGCCAAAGAATTTCTTTAAAATATGTTAGATGGCTATTTTAAACAAGAAAACGCATTCTTGAACCTTAGTTGCTCAAGAATGCGTCATTAACATGTTTAGTGGGACCTTGTTACTTATTTCAGTCTTTTACCTACTACATCCCAGTCGATGATGCTCCACAGTTCGTTCACATGGTCGGCACGGCGGTTCTGGTAATCAAGATAGTAGGCATGTTCCCACACGTCGAATCCGAGTAGCGGAACAAGACCGGCGCGTACCGGATTGCTACCGTTGGCTTCTTTGGTGATGTGGAGTTTGCCGTTCTTGTCGGCAGACAACCAAGCCCATCCGGAGCCGAACAAGCCGACAGCTGCCGCGTTGAATTCCTTCTTGAAATTCTCAAAGCTGCCGAAGTCGCGTTTGATGGCTTCTGCCAGCTTGCCGGTAGGCTCGCTGTGGGCAGGCTTCGGAGCAAACTGTAAGAAGTATAATGTGTGGTTCAACACTTGTCCTGCATTGTTGAAGATGGCACCGTCCGGTGCTGTGGCAACAATGGTTACCAGGTCTTTGCCTTCAAATTCCGTTCCCGGAACGAGGTTGTTGAGGTTGTTCACATAGGTTTGCAGATGTTTACCGTAGTGGTAATCTATGGTTTGCTGACTGATTACAGGTTCCAGTGCATTGTTGGTGTAGGGAAGTTTTGGCATTTCGTAAGTCATAACTGTTATCATTAAAATCGTTAATATTGTATTCATAAGTTTCAATTATTTAATTTTGGAACTTTACTATATAAACACTATAACCTATAGAAATGTTCGTACGTCTCCGAAGCTTTTTTTATCTTTGCCTCCGTAAAAACAAAGGAAGAAAAAATATCATCATTTTAAGATTATACGGATATGCCCGATTATATAGAGGAACTGAACGAAGGACAACGGAACGCGGTGTTATACAATGACGGTCCGTCACTGGTGATAGCCGGTGCCGGTTCGGGAAAGACGCGCGTGCTGACCTACAAGATTGCTTATCTGCTGGAGAATGGCTACCAGCCTTGGAACATTCTGGCATTGACCTTTACCAACAAGGCGGCGCGCGAAATGAAGGAGCGTATAGCCCGTCAGGTGGGGCCGGAGAGGGCGCGCCATCTGTGGATGGGAACCTTTCACTCCATGTTCCTGCGCATTCTGCATGTCGAGGCCGGGCATATCGGCTTCACTTCGCAGTTTACCATTTACGATACGGCAGACAGTAAAAGCTTGATACGTTCCATTATCAAGGAAATGGGGCTGGATGAGAAAGTGTACAAGCCGGGGATGGTGCAGGCGCGTATCTCGAATGCCAAGAATCATCTGGTTTCTCCGGCAGGCTATGCCAACAACAAGGAGGCTTACGAAGGAGACCGTGCTGCCAAGGTTCCGGCGCTTCGCGACATCTACCAGAGATATTGGGAGCGTTGCCGGCAGGCGGATGCGATGGACTTCGACGATTTGCTGTTCTACACATTCCTGCTGTTCCGAGACCACCCCGAGGTGTTGGCACGTTATCAGGAGCAGTTCCGTTACATTCTGGTGGATGAGTATCAGGATACCAATTTTGCACAGCACAGCATCGTGCTGCAACTTGCCAAGAACCATCAGCATGTCTGTGTGGTGGGGGATGATGCACAGAGTATTTACTCCTTCCGTGGTGCCGATATTGACAATATTCTCTACTTTACGAAAGTATATCCCGATACGAAGGTCTTCAAGCTGGAGCAGAATTACCGTTCCACCCAGACCATTGTCCGCGCGGCCAACAGCCTGATAGAAAAGAACCAGTGGCAGATACGCAAGGAAGTGTTCTCGGAAAAGGAGAAGGGAGAGGCCATTGGTGTGTACCAGGCATACAGTGATGTGGAAGAAGGGGATATTGTGGTGAATAAGATAGCTGAACTGCGGCGTGAAAAGCGCTATGCCTACTCTGATTTTGCGATACTCTACCGTACCAATGCGCAGAGCCGTATCTTTGAGGAAGCCATGCGCAAACGCAGTATGCCTTACCGTATTTACGGAGGCTTGTCGTTCTATCAACGCAAGGAAATCAAAGATGTTATTGCTTACTTCCGTCTGATAGTGAATCCCAATGATGAAGAGGCTTTCAAACGTATTATCAATTATCCTGCACGGGGTATCGGAGATACGACAGTGGGAAAAATCATTGCTGCCGCCACCGGGCACAATGTAAGTTTGTGGACCGTGCTTTGTGAGCCGTTGGCGTATGGCTTGAACTTCAATAAAGGTACGGTGGGAAAGTTGCAGGCATTCCGCGAACTTATATCTGCCTTTATCACAGATGCTGCGGAGAAGAATGCCTACGAGATTGGTGCTGACATTATTCGCCAATCGGGCATCATCAATGATGTGTGTCAAGACAGCTCTCCCGAGAATCTGAGCCGTAAGGAGAATATAGAGGAGCTGGTGAACGGTATGAGTGATTTTTGCGCCCAACGGCAGGAGGAAGGAAACCCTAACGTGTTGTTGGGTGACTTCCTTTCGGAAGTTTCCCTTCTTACCGACCAGGATTCGGATAAGGATGGGGACGATGAGAAGATAACCCTGATGACTGTACATTCGGCCAAGGGATTGGAGTTCAAGAATGTGTTTGTAGTGGGGATGGAGGAGAATCTTTTTCCCAGCAGCATGGTGGGTGACTCTCCCCGGGCATTGGAGGAAGAACGGCGGCTGTTCTATGTAGCCATCACACGTGCCGAAGAACACTGTTTCCTATCGTATGCAAAGACGCGTTTCCGGTACGGCAAGATGGAGTTTGGCAGTCCCAGCCGTTTTCTGAAGGATATAGACGTACGGTTCCTGCGCCTGCCTCAGGATGCGGGAATGTTCCGCAGGGTAGAGGAGGAAGCTGCCGTTTTCCGCAGGGAGAACGCCAGAGGCTTTGCGCCTGATAAGGAAGATACTCCGTATGGAGGAAAAGAGCGTGTGTCTGTACGGCCGAAGCAGCAGATTATTGCGCCGACCGTTCCACGTAACCTGAAACGGGTGGCGCCTTCTGCAAATACGGCAAGTACATCGCCTTCTGCCGGCGCGTCTGCCAACCGTGTACAGCAGGGACAACTGATAGAGCACGAACGTTTCGGCCTGGGTGAAGTTTTGAAAGTGGAGGGCGAAGGAGACAATGCGAAAGCCACCATCCGCTTCAAGAATGCGGGAGACAAACAACTTTTTGCTGCGCTTCGCGCGTTTCAAAGTTATAGGGTGATGAATATTGTTTACAAAAGAATGACTTTGCAGAAGGGCGGCATCTGTTTTACTAAATATTCCCCGGAGAATTACTAAAATGAGGAGGACGATTTAGTAAATCTTCTCCGAAGTTTTACTAAATCGTTGGAGAGGGCTTGTCAACCCCTTGTGGCGTGTTTATTAGGATGGAATCATAAATGGTAAAAAAATATATATAAAATGACAATAAAGACTTTTCCCTTTTCCCTTCTCCCTGCTATATTATGGAAGAAGGATTGCTGAGAAAGAACCTCGCACTGATAAAAAGTGTGGCCGACCGCGCAGGTGTGGAGATAATCCTCGCTTTCAAATCATTTGCCATGTGGCGTTCCTTTCCCATTTTCAGGGAGTATATAGACCACTCTACGGCAAGTTCTGTCTACGAAGCCCGTCTGGCATTGGAGGAGTTCGGAAGTAAGGCACATACGTACTCGCCTGCCTATACCGAGGCCGATTTTCCGGAGATAATGCGGTGCAGCAGCCATATTACTTTCAATTCGCTTTCGCAGTTCCACCGCTTTTATCCGGTAGTGGTGGCGGAGGGAAGCGGCATTTCCTGCGGTATCCGTATCAATCCTGAATACTCTGAGGTGGAAACGGAGCTTTATAATCCCTGCGCACCCGGTACCCGCTTCGGTGTAATGGCCGACCAGCTTCCCGAAGAACTTCCGGCGGGTATTGAAGGTTTTCACTGTCATTGTCATTGCGAGTCTTCTTCCTACGAGCTGGAACACACATTGGAGCACTTGGAAGGAAAATTCTCCCGCTGGTTCTCACAGATTAAGTGGTTGAATTTAGGAGGCGGGCATCTGATGACGCGTAAGGATTATGATGTAGAGCATCTTGTCCGTCTGTTGCAGGGCTTGAAGGGGCGCTATCCACATCTTCAAATCATTCTTGAGCCCGGTTCCGCTTTTACTTGGCAGACCGGTGTGCTGAGCTCGGAGATAGTGGACATCGTGGAAAACCGCGGCATTCGTACCGCCATTCTCAACGTTAGCTTTACGTGCCACATGCCGGATTGTCTGGAGATGCCCTATCAGCCTGCAGTGCGTGGAGCGGAGATGGGCGATGCGGGCCCTTACGTCTATCGCCTTGGAGGAAACTCCTGCTTGAGCGGCGACTATATGGGACTGTGGAGTTTCGACCATGAGCTGCAGATAGGGGAGAGAATCGTCTTTGAGGACATGATACATTACACCACTGTAAAGACGAATATGTTCAATGGAATTCACCATCCGGCCATTGCAATGTGGACAAAAGAAGGAAAAGCTGAAGTTTTCAAGCAATTTTCTTATGAAGATTATCGTGGGCGAATGAGTTGATAATCAAAAGTCTGCTTGTATGCCTGGCGAAAATGTACACTTTTCTGTGTGAAAAAAGTCTGCGGAATGTTTGCAGGTTTAAGGAAAATATCTACCTTTGCAACCGCAAACGCGGAAATAGCTCAGTTGGTAGAGCATAACCTTGCCAAGGTTAGGGTCGCGAGTTCGAGTCTCGTTTTCCGCTCAACGCAGTTTAGATTGCAATTACCTATGCCCAGGTGGCGGAATTGGTAGACGCGCACGTTTCAGGTGCGTGTGTCGAGAGGCATGCAGGTTCGAGTCCTGTTCTGGGCACAAAGGTATGCAATGGTCTATGAAATGTT
>ENA-OQKR01000764-OQKR01000764.1-human-gut-metagenome-genome-assembly--contig:-NODE-764-length-11976-cov-2.598447_pt1 | contig 11976 bp, 12 predicted proteins | sample MGYA00242803_ERZ504806 | MGnify/ENA primary metagenome ERZ504806 (study PRJEB26092, sample SAMD00036399) | human gut metagenome | host: Homo sapiens | study: EMG produced TPA metagenomics assembly of...
GAAACAGATCTATGTATGATGTGATCATTATCGGAGCAGGAGTTTCCGGAGCGGCAGCGGCGAGAGAGCTTTCAAGATATCGGCTGAAAATCTGCGTTCTGGAGCGAGAAGAGGATGTATGCTGTGGAACTTCCAAGGCAAACAGCGGAATCGCTCATTCCGGTTATGATGCAGAACCGGGAAGCCTTATGGCGGAACTGAATGTGAAGGGCAGCAATATGATGGGACAGCTTTCGAAGGAACTGGATTTCCTTTTAAACAGACGGGTTCATTGACTGTCTGTACGACTGAGAATGGAATCGCCATGCTGCATAAGCTGCGTGAAAGAGGAATGAAAAACGGAGTAGAGGGACTGAGGATCCTTGACAGAGAAGAGGCACTTGCCATGGAGCCGAATCTGTCTGATCAGGTGCTGGCAGCGCTGTATGCACCGACAGCCGGAATTGTCTGTCCCTTTGAGCTGAACATTGCAATGGCAGAGAATGCATATAACAATGGTGTGGAATTTAAATTTGACACAGAAGTAAAGAACATCCGAAAACAGGAAAAAGGTTTTGTTGTGGAAACCTCAAAGGGTGATTTTGAGACAGGCTGTATCGTCAATGCTGCCGGTGTCTATGCGGATGTTTTTCATAATATGGTAAGTGAGAAAAAACTGCATATCACTCCTCGTAAGGGTGAGTATATGCTTCTTGATAAAAGTGCAGGAACACATGTGAATCATACGATCTTTGCACTTCCAAATAAGAACGGAAAAGGAGTTCTGGTAACACAGACTGTTCACGGTAATCTTCTGATCGGGCCTACAGCTACGGATCTGGAGGATCGGGAGGAAACAGCGACTACCGTCAGAGGGGATGGAGGAACGTAAGTGTTCAAATCCCGGAAAACAGTAAAGGATATTCCACTGCGGAAGGTGATCACAAGCTTTGCAGGGCTTCGAGCTATCGAGGACGGTATGGATTTTTGTGATCGAAAGAGGTGGAGGATGCCCCCGGACTTTATCGATTGTGCAAGGAATCGCATCCCCGGGACTTACCAGCTCACGGCCATTGGCTGATGGTGCTGATATCGTAAAGAAAATTACATCCGGAAGTAAATCCGGATTTGATCCGGTGAGAAAGGGATCCTGGATCCGTCAGAGCTTTCTCTGGAAGAAAGAAATGAGCTGATCAAAAGATCACCGGAATATGGAAATATCATCTGCAGATGTGAGATGATCTCTGAGGGAGAGATCCTGGATGCGATCCGAAGACCTCTTGGAGCGAAATCCCTGGATGGAGTAAAACGTCGTACAAGAGCAGGAATGGGAAGATGTCAGTCAGGCTTCTGCTCTCCCAGAACAATGGAGATCCTCAGCCGAGAGCTTGGCATTTCCATGGAGGAGATCACAAAAACAGGCGGAGCTTCCAGACTGATCGAAGGAATCAACAAGAAAATTGCAGAGGAGGGCGAGAACCATGAATGATAAGATTATGGTGAAGAGAGATATCGTGATCATAGGCGGAGGCCCTGCAGGACTGGCAGCAGCCCTGGCTGCAAAGAAAGAGGGAGCAGAGAGTATCCTGATCCTGGAACGTGATAAGGAACTGGGCGGGATCCTGAATCAGTGTATCCATAATGGATTTGGCCTTCATACATTTCAGGAGGAGCTGACAGGACCGGAATATGCGGCACGTTTTATCCGGATGGTAAAAGAGCAGCAGATCGAGTACCGGCTGAACACCATGGTCATGGATATCAGCCAGGATAAGGTGATCACTGCCATGAGCCGCCAGGAGGGAATGTATCAGATCCGGGCAAAAGCTGTGATCCTTGCCATGGGCTGCAGAGAGAGACCGCGAGGTGCACTGAACATTCCGGGATATCGACCGGCAGGCATTTATTCAGCAGGAACAGCACAGCGCCTTGTAAATATGGAAGGATTTATGCCGGGAAAAAAAGTAGTGATCCTGGGATCCGGTGATATCGGACTGATCATGGCCAGACGTATGACGCTGGAAGGTGCAGAGGTTAAGGCAGTGGCAGAACTGATGCCATATTCCGGAGGCCTGAAGCGAAATATCGTGCAGTGCCTGGATGACTTTGGTATCCCGTTGAAGCTTAGCCATACAGTGGTTGACATAAAAGGAAAAGAACGTGTGGAAGGAATCACTCTTGCAGAGGTAGACGAAAACAGACGCCCGATTCCCGGTACAGAGGAATTTTTTGAATGCGATACGCTTCTTCTTTCTGTTGGTCTGATCCCGGAGAATGAGCTTTCCGGACAGGCAGGTGTGAAGCTGAGCAATGTGACTTCCGGACCGGTGGTAAACGAAAGTCTGGAGACAAATGTAGAAGGTATTTTTGCCTGCGGAAATGTTCTTCATGTTCACGATCTGGTGGATTTTGTTTCGGAGGAAGCCGGCAATGCAGGAAGAAATGCGGCTCTCTATATAAACAACAATGGAGAGGACAAAATACCGGAAGAGATAAAGATCACGCTTTCGCCCCAAAACGGAGTCCGCTATACAGTGCCGTCTGAGATCCGTACCGGTCATATGGCGGAGGAGCAGCTGGTCCGCTTCCGTGTGGGAAATGTATATAAAAATTGTTACATTCGTGCATATCTGGATGGAGAACGGATCTTTTCCAGAAAAAAACAGGTGGCAGCACCCGGAGAGATGGAACAGATCAAATTGAAAAAAGAGCAGCTTCTTTCCATTCTGGAAGGAAAACAGAAACAGGATAAACATGAACTTGTGATCCAGGTGGAGGAGTGATGAAAATGGAAAAAAGGAATCTTACTTGTATCGGATGTCCTATGGGATGCGCCCTTCTGGTGGAAATGGATGGAAAAGAGATCATTTCCGTCACAGGAAATACCTGTAAAAAAGGTGCGGAATATGCAGTGAAGGAAGTGACAGATCCGACCAGGATCGTGACAACGACCGTGCGTGTGAAGAATGGAAGCATGCCGGTGGTGTCAGTAAAGACAGCACAGGATATTCCGAAAGGAAAGATTTTTGACTGTGTGGAAACGCTGCGGGATGTATGTGTGGAAGCGCCGGTTCAGATCGGGGACGTGATCCTGGAGAATGTAGCAGGCACAGGCGTGGATATCGTGGCTACAGGAAATGTGAAGCAGATCATACAGTGATCTGCAAAGGATATATATGGCAATCTGTATGCTTATAATATGTCAGCCCTCCGGCAGACAAAGCGAATAAAATAAACCTGAAAAGGCTTTTTTATCGCTTTGTTTGTCATGAAATAAAATATACAAAATGCACAAAAAATATTAGTGCTTAAAAGAATGATTAATTAAAAAATAACAAAAAAATATATAAAAATCGATAAAAAATGTTGAAAATAAATAAACGCTATGATATAATCAGGAATATGAATTAGCAAAAATGCTCATAACGATGTAATGCATTGAATGGAGGATGATTAGAATGAAAGTATTTGGACATCGTGGTTTCAGCGGAGAATATCCGGAGAATACAATGCTGGCGTTTCAGAAGGCAGTGGAGGCTGGTTGCGAGGGGATCGAGCTTGATGTACAGCTGACCAAGGATCTGGTTCCGGTGATCATGCACGATGAGAAGGTTGACCGTACCACAGATGGAAACGGATATATCTATGATCTTACATATGCTGAGCTGTGTAAACTGGATTGCAGTTATCCGGATAAGTTTGCCGGAAAATTCGGCAGGCTTCAGATTCCGACTCTGAGAGAGTATTTGGAGTGGATGGCAGAGGAGGAAGATCTGATCACAAACATCGAGCTGAAGAACAGTGTTTATATTATGGTGGTATGGAAGAGAAGGTCATTGATATGATCTGCGAATATGGTCTAGGAGGGATCGGATTATCCTTTTCCTCTTTCAATAACGCATCCATTGTATTGTGCAGACAGAGTGATGAGACTATTGCAGGGGGCTTTCTGGTAGAGAAATACGTGGATAATGCAGGGGTTTATGCAAGAACCTGTGATGTGCAGTATTATCATCCGAATCTGGAATACCTGAAGGAAGAACATGTACGCAGCTGTTCCCAGAACGGGATCGGGGTGAATGTCTGGACTGTAAACGAGGAAGAGGATATGAGAAGGATGAAGAAATGGGGAGTAAACTCCATCATCACCAATTATCCGGACAGAGGAAGAGCAGTGGCAGACAAGGATTGAAACTGTAATGCAAAGACGCTTTCTGTAAGGTACATACAGGAGGCAGGCTAAATTTGAAATCTCCGGCAGGAGGGGGTCCTGCTGCAGATCTATATAAGCAAAATAAAAAAACTATAATAATGTATATGGAGGATTTTTACAATGGAGAAAGAAACAAGACCTTTTATTTCCTGGCAGCTTGCAGACGATTTTATGACTGCAGTATTTGAGAAAATGGGAGTTCCAACAGAGGATGCAAGACTTTGCGCTGATGTACTTCTGGAAAGTGACAGACGTGGAATCGAGAGCCATGGTTGCAACCGCTTTAAACCGATCTATATCGACCGTATCAAATCCGGAATCTTAAATCCTGTAACAAAGATCGATATTCTTAAAGAGACACCGACAACTGCAGTTCTTGATGCTAACGATGGTATGGGAATGGTAGCCAGCAAGAAGGCTATGGACATGTGTATTGAAAAAGCACATAAATACGGCATGGGTATGGTTGCAGTCCGTAACTCTTCCCATTATGGAATCGCAGGCTACTGGACAGGTCTCGCAGCAAAGGAGAATATGATCGGTATCAGCGGTACTAACGCAAGACCATCTGTTGCACCGACATTTGGTGTTGAGAATATGCTTGGAACCAACCCACTGACATTTAGTATGCCTACAGATGAGCCGTTCCCGTTTACACTGGACTGTGCAACATCTGTTATCCAGAATGGCAAGATCGAATACTACGCACGTATCAACCATGATACTCCTAAGGGTCTTGTTATTTCCAGAGAAGGAGAGGAGCTTACAGATAGTGCAGAGATCCTTAAGAAGATCAGAAGCCAGCAGGCAGCACTTGCTCCTCTTGGTGGATTTGGTGAGACAACCGGAGGATATAAGGGATACGGATACTCTACTGTTGTTGAGATCCTTTCCGCTGCTCTTCAGTCCGGTCTCTTCCTGAAAGCTCTGGATGGTAAGGATGAGGAAGGAAAGATCCGTCCATATCATCTTGGACATTTCTTTATTGCTATCGACACAGAGGCATTTATGGGTGCAGAGGCATTCAAGAAAACATGCGGTGATATCCTGAGAGACCTGAGAGGCTCCGAGAAGGCTCCTGGACAGGAACGTATCTACACAGCAGGCGAGAAGGAATATGATGTATGGATGTATCGTAAGGATAAGGGAGTTCCGGTGACAGAGGCAGTTCAGAAAGAGTTTATCGGACTTCGCGATGAATTCGGACTTACACAGTTCAAATTCCCGTTTGAGAAATAATGTATCTGCAGAAGGGAAGTCCATAGGGGCTTCCCTTCTTTTACCAGAGAAGAAGATTGTCTGAGAATTGTAATACAGCCGGAAATAAAACAAATATATTTGGCAAATGCGTCTGGTCTTTGAAGCAATAAACTGATACAATAAAAATAATATCTTCAAATAATGCGCGGAGATAAAATGATATTGTGTGAACATTGCGGAGGAAGAGAGAAGATGAACAAAGAATTTCTGGACGCGATCGAGGCGAACCCGATCATAGCGGCTGTAAAGGATGAGCAGGGGCTTCAGAACTGTTTGGGCAGGGAGGAGCTTACCGTGATCTTTATCCTGTATGGAGATATCCGTTCTATTGGGGGAATTGTGGAGCGGATCCACCAGGCGGGGAAGATCGCGATGGCACATATAGACCTGATTACAGGTTTAAGCTCAAAAGAGGTTTCTGTGGATTATATTTGTAAAAATATCCATGCAGATGGGATCATTTCAACAAAAGCATCCATGATCAACAGGGCGAAGAAGCTTGGAATGTATACAGTTCTGCGTTTTTTCCTTATTGATTCCATGGCAATCAAGAACATTGAGAATCTGGAAAATCAGCATGAGCAGCTGCCGGATGTGGTAGAGGTTCTGCCGGGGCTGATGCCGAAGATTCTTAAACAGATATGTAAAACAAGCAAGGTGCCTGTGATCGCAGGCGGTTTGATCTCCGATAAGGAGGATGTGATGGGAGCTCTGGGTGCGGGGGCAGCAGCGGTTTCCACTACAAATCAGAAGGTATGGGAATTATGAGGCTGCAGAGGCATTGAGCTGCAGCCAAGAAATGTATTGGAGGATTTTTATATGGCAAAATATGTTATGGCGCTGGATTCGGGAACGACCAGTAACCGATGTATCTTTTTGATGAAAGCGGAAGGATCCGCAGTGTGGCGCAGAAGGAGTTTATCCAGCATTTTCCGAAACCGGGATGGGTAGAGCATGATGCAGGTGAGATCTGGTCCACACAGCTTTCTGTTGCCAGAGAGGCTATGAACCAGATTGAGGCAACGGCAGAAGATATTGCAGCAATCGGTATCACCAATCAGAGAGAGACTACTATTGTCTGGGATAAGAATACGGGACAGCCGGTTTATCATGCCATCGTATGGCAGTGCAGAAGAACTTCAGAATACTGCGACAGCCTGAAAGCGAGGGGACTGGAAGAAAAATTCCGTCAGAAAACAGGACTTGTTATTGATGCGTATTTTTCAGCCACCAAGGTAAAATGGATCCTGGATAATGTGGAGGGTGCCCGCGAAAGAGCAGAGAAGGGAGAGCTTCTGTTTGGTACCGTGGAGACCTGGCTGATCTGGAAGCTGACCAAGGGAGCTGTTCATGTAACAGATTATTCCAATGCATCCAGAACGATGATGTTCAACATCAATACACTGGAGTGGGATGATGAGATCCTGGAGGAGCTTGATATTCCGAAATGCATGCTCCCGCAGGTAAAAGAGTCCAGTGAGATTTATGGTGAGACAGATCCGTCCTTTTTCGGTGGAAGGATCCCGGTAGCCGGTGCTGCCGGGGACCAGCAGGCGGCGCTGTTCGGACAGGCCTGCTTTGAGAAAGGTGAAACCAAGAATACATATGGAACCGGTGGCTTTCTTCTGATGAATGCAGGAGATAAACCGGTATTTTCCAATAACGGGCTGGTTACAACCATCGGATGGGGACTTAACGGAGAGATCACTTATGTTCTGGAGGGATCCGTATTTGTGGCTGGTGCTGCGATCCAGTGGCTTCGTGATGAGCTTCATCTGGTGGATTCCGCATCGGATACCGAGTATTTTGCGGGAAAGGTACCGGATGCAAACGGCTGCTACGTCGTGCCTGCATTTACAGGACTTGGAGCTCCTTACTGGGATCAGTATGCCCGTGGCACGATCGTGGGGCTGACCCGTGGTGTAAATAAGTATCATATTGTGCGTGCGACTTTGGAATCCCTTGCATATCAGGTCAATGATGTGCTGGAGGTTATGAAGGAAGATGCAGGAAGTGACCTTGCAGTTCTTCGTGTAGACGGCGGAGCAAGTGCAAATAATCTTCTCCTGCAGATCCAGGCCAATATCAGTAATGTAGCTGTAGAACGTCCGGAATGTATTGAGACAACTGCTCTTGGTGCCGCATATCTTGCAGGTCTTGCTGTGGGATTCTGGGAAAGCAAGGAGGCAGTACTGGAAAGCCGTGATGTGGAACGTATTTTCCGCACGGAGATCAATGACGAGAAGCGAAATGCCATGGTAAAAGGCTGGAGAGCTGCAGTAGGCTGCTCCAGAGACTGGATCAAAAAGATCCAGTAAAAGATAAAAAAGAAAAGTCATGCAGCGGGACCGGATGAAAATATCCTGTGCATGGCTTTTTTGCGTTTCCGGAATGTCACAGACAGACCGGCATATAAGCGATCGCGGAACAGATCCGCCGGAGCTTACAGAGTGGTCAGATCGATCCTGTAATCGTCGGAACCCTCTCCGTCAGCAGTGTAGTAAGCTGCTCTTTCTTCTGCATTTACATAGATGTGGAGCTCTTTGCCTTTCAGGCCCTTTGCTTCTGCATCTTTCTTAACAGCTGCCTCAAGGTCGGCAACTGTGATGGATGTCTCAAAAATTTCAAGTGTGATGCCGCTGATCTTATGATTTTTTACAGTGTTCTTAACTTCTTCTACTACTTCTGGTGCCTTGGCTGCTACAGTCTCTGTTGCCTTTTTGACTGCTTTAACGGTTTTTTCAGCTGCAGGTGTTTTTTCAATCTTTCTACAGTTGATTTCACGGTAGCTTTGGCCTTGGTGGTTGCGCTCTTCAGGTTGCTTGTTCTGCTGTTTCTTCTTTTTTCCATAATGGAACACTCCCTTCCGCATATTTCGCTGACAGAACGGATCTGCCGGAATATGTACCTGTTTACAGTAGCATGAATTCGCTGGAAAGTCAAATTTTTGCTTGGGTGTTGCATTTCCGGCAGTTGTCGTATAAACTGGATTACAGAGAAAATCAGACAGGGGTACAGAGATTGAAGAATATTCAGGAAGATATTAAAACAGGAAAATTTAAGCAGGCATATCTCCTTTACGGTGAGGAAGCCTATCTGAAACAACAATATAAAAGAAATCTGGTGAAGGCTCTGAACCCGGACGATGATACCATGAATTTTACCAGATATGAGGGGAAGGGGATCGATGTCCGGGAGCTTTTGAGTCTTTGTGATACCATGCCCTTTTTTGCAGAGCGAAGAGTAGTCCTTCTTGAGGATACGGGATTCTTTAAGAACAAATGTGAGGAACTGGCAGATTATATGAAAGCTCTGCCTGATTATCTGTATCTGGTGTTCTGCGAGTCTGAAGTAGATAAAAGAAGCCGTATGTACAAGGCGGTAAAAGCCTGCGGCAGCATCGGGGAATTTAAACAGCAGGATGAAAAGACTCTTATGCGGTGGGCAGCAGGGATCCTTGGAAAAAATGGCCGCAGGATCACCCAGAGAGATGTGGAGTTTCTGCTGACCATGACGGGAACAGATATGGGAAATATAAGGATGGAGCTGGAAAAGCTGATCTCCTATACGGTCGGAAGAGATGTTGTGACGGCTGCAGATATCCAGGCTGTCTGTACCACGCAGACAACCAATAAGATCTTTGATATGGTGCGTGCGGTGACGGAGAAGAACCAGAAGCGGGCCCTGGATCTGTACTATGACCTTCTGACTCTTCGGGAACCGCCGATGCGGATATTGTTTCTTTTGGCGAAACAGTTTCGTCAGATCTGCCTGACCAAGAAAATGTCACAGGAGGGTCTTTCTCAAACCGAGATCGCTTCCAAACTGGGAGTACCCTCTTTTGTTGTGCGGAATCTGGCATCCTGTGCCAGATCCTACACTGTGGAAGAGCTGGAGAATGCTGTGCGGGATTTTGTGGATGCGGAAGAGGCGGTAAAGACAGGTACACTTGGAGATGTGCTTAGCGTGGAGCTTCTGATCGTGAAGTACAGCTCGGCGAGAGCAGTGAGAGCCTGAGTTTTACGGAGACGGGTTCTGCCACAGGGTCGCTCCGTTGTCCCTGAGCCATTTTTCGCAGGTTTTATACTCCGGCATCACAGATGCCACCACTGCATAAAAGGCAGGGGAATGATTCATTTCTTTTCTGTGGGAAAGTTCGTGTACCACAACATAATCCAGGACTTTTTCCGGGGCGAAGATCAGCCGCCAGTTGAAATTCAGGTTTCCTTCGCTGGTGCAGCTTCCCCAGCGGGTTTTTTGTTCCCGGATCGTGATACGGCCGTAGGTTACGCCCATTTTTCTGGCGTAGGCTGCGGTTTTTCTTTTGAATATTTTTCTGGCGGATTCCATATAATAACTGCGGCGGAATTCCGAAAGAGGCGGATTTTCAGCCGGGGGCTGTGCCGGTTCAGTGGCAGCGTGTGAGAGATGCTCCAGGATCCAGCTTTCTTTCTGTGAGAGAAAACGATGGATGGTGGAATCTGGCATTGTGTGTGGAGCGCGGACAGTCACCTGACCGGAAACGCTGACCTGGATCGCCAGGGTTTTCCGGCTGCTGCGGATAATGCGGTAGGGAAAGGGATGGGATATCATAAAAAACTCCTTTTGGTCAATGCAGAAATCTATATACAAAAAAGACAGTCGCTGACGGTTCGACTGTCTTTCCTTTTACTTATAAGCTTATAACTAAAATATTCCGTGGTCTATTACGCAATGCTGTTGACAGCTTTGGAAAGACGGGAAATCTTTCTGGCGCAGTTATTTTTGTGATAAACGCCCTTGGATGTAGCTTTGCTGATTGTGGAGATTGCGTCCTTAAGAGCAACCTCTGCAGCTGCCTTATCCTTATTCTCAACTGCTGTCTCAACTTTCTTGATGGAAGTCTTAACTGCAGAACGGATTGCTTTGTTTCTTGCAGCCTTAGTGCTGTTAACTAAGATTCTCTTCTTTGCGGATTTAATGTTAGCCAATTCGTACACCTCCGATTCCTTAAAAATATAATATTAAATTACATTCACAGGAACAGACACGGGCGCTCCTATGAAACATGCTTATATATATTATTATACGTGCACAGGAATGTCAAGATGTTTTTTACGCAAAAATTCCGAAAAAAATAATGCAAAAAATACCAGATGCTGTGTGGAAAAGGGGAAATGATACATATTTAATGGGAAAAAGGGGAAATAATAAAAGGGAAAACACCGGAAAAGCTGCAGGCAGCAGCGAAAAAGTCTTTGCAATCTTACAGAAAAAGAGGATGAGAGTATGGCTGGAAGGAGCAGAATCAGAACAGACCTGGCGCTGGAAGCAACGGAACGCTTTCAGGCGGAAAACGTAGAAGTACGTGGAGTAGAGATCAGGGAAAGATACGATGAGGAAAAGGATGTTCGGACTACCGTAGTGCGGATCACAACGGAAAATGGAGCCAGGACCATGGGAAAACCACAGGGGACCTATATTACCATTGAGGCACCGGATCTTTCCGTTCCGGATGAGGATTATCACAGGGAGATCTCGGAAGAGGTGGCACATCATTTGCGGGAGCTGATCGATCTCGGACGGCAGCAGTCGATCCTGGTGGTAGGCCTTGGAAATCAGGAGATTACTGCGGATTCCCTTGGCCCTCGTGCAGTTTCCAATCTTCATATGACAAGGCATGTGATCCGGGAATATGGGCTGAAGAGCAATGAACATATGAAAATGCATCAGATCAGCGGTATCGTTCCGGGTGTGATGGCACAGACCGGAATGGAAACTCTGGAAATTGTTCGGGGTGTTGTTTCGGAGACAAAGCCGGATTTGGTGATCGCCGTAGATGCGCTGGCGGCCAGAAGTACGACAAGACTTAACCGGACGATCCAGATCACGGATACCGGGATTAGTCCGGGCTCCGGCGTGGGGAATCACAGGGAAGGCCTGAATGAAGAGAATCTTTCGGTCCGTGTGATCGGGATCGGTGTTCCGACTGTGGTGGATGCGGCTACTATTGTCCATGATTCCATGGCAGAGCTTCTGGAGGCACTGGAGGAGGATGAGCAGAAGGAGTTTCTGGAAGAAATGATCTCGCCGAAGCTTTACACCATGTTTGTAACACCAAAGGATGTGGATGAAACGGTACGATATTTAAGCTTTACCATTTCCGAGGGACTGAATCTGGCTTTTTCCGATAGTCTAATCGAAGAGGACAGGTCATAAAATACCATAAGAGGTGATCGTGGGTGACGAATATCCAGAGGGCTTTCTGCGTGGTTTTGAGCCTGATCTTCCTGGGTGTGGTGGCTGTCCTTCCGGGAGATTTTTTCAGGCATGGTGAGATCTACAGACAGCTGCCGCTGTATTGCTTTCTGGAAAAGAAAGCTCTGCAGAAGGAAAATGGCAGAGACCGGGAAACAGAGATGCTTTTGCAGGAAAAAAACGCAGAGCATCTGGGTGAAGAAGTGGAAGCAGAGAACCGAAAAGAGCAGGAGACGCTGTTGATGGCCGAGGCGGAAGAAGTGGAGAAGAAAGAAGCCCTTCAGAAG
>ENA-OQKR01000767-OQKR01000767.1-human-gut-metagenome-genome-assembly--contig:-NODE-767-length-11950-cov-3.007612_pt1 | contig 11950 bp, 10 predicted proteins | sample MGYA00242803_ERZ504806 | MGnify/ENA primary metagenome ERZ504806 (study PRJEB26092, sample SAMD00036399) | human gut metagenome | host: Homo sapiens | study: EMG produced TPA metagenomics assembly of...
AAAAGAAGTCGTCAGCCACAGTCCGAACGACCATGCCGGAGGGAGCGCCGGTTTTCCGGTCAGATCCGTGTATTTTTCTACGGTTCCCATTGGAGTTTTTCCGCTGATCACATAATAATCCAGACGTTCCCCCTCCACGGAAAACTGGACCCGTTCTACCTTCTCACTGGCGATCTCATACGCCACATCGCCCTCGTTGTCCACCAGGATACCGTAGCCTTTATTTGTCACATAGAACGGGATATTTTTATAGGCAATCTCACTGGCAGTTCCGCCATCCTCGTTCCACATCTCCACTACCTGTCCGTTTTTTACGAACGGCGTGAAACGTTCCCCGAGTCCGTAGACATATTCATCCACATCGAGGAACATCTGCTCCAGCATATAGTTTTTCCCGGTTTTTGTATTCTGCATATAGGCAAGATTCCGGAAACTCGACTCTGTGAGGAAAGTATCTTCCTCATAAAATGCCATCTTGTATCCATTCGGTGCTTTATCGATCACCGCTTTCAGAGAGCCCGTCTGATAGATCAGCTGCTCCTCATTCTCCTCGATCCGCACATGCGCATCGCCGGTATAAATCTTTGCAAAAGGTCCGTTATATACGGCTCCGTCATGATGCACCGCAGACACTTTGATCACACCGTCCATCGGACTGGACAGTGTCACCGTCAGAAGCGGGATATTCAGACAGCTTCCCCGATCCACGATATGGGAACACGGCAGATACATCGTCAGTTCCTGCCCGTATACCCGGTGACTTCCGTACTCTACTGCATAGGCAGCTTTCATCTCATCACGAAGCAGCCAGTAACCATTGGTAAATTTCATAATTTCCTGTCTCCTTTACATTATGTTTGTAGCCCTCAGAAATCTTCTCATTTTTTTCAAACGATTCTTTTTTTATTATAGAAATTTCCCACATGAAACACAAGATTCTCACTCACTTTTCTTTGATTTTTCGTAACTGTTCAGTACCTTCACAGTTACAAGCCGATTTTTCATAATATTTAGATTTTACTTTCCTTGTCAAATCCCGGTATCTGTGTATAATAAACCTCAGAATATAATCATTCGGCATATTTGCAGTTACGAGAGTAGAAAACCTCGCAGAACTCTATCTACTAAATGGTTATAAAAAGACACATAAAGGAGAGACTCTAATGGAAAATATTAAAATCGGATATATCGGCCTTGGATGCCGTGGAAAAGATCTGTTGGAAAATATCGTTCTGGCTCAGAAAGAACAGGTTGTCGCTGTCTGCGATGTTTATGAAGATCGCGCCCGGGAAGGAGCGAAAGTAGTGGAAGCTGCCGGACAGCCGACACCTTTTGTATCTACCGATTATAAAGATATTATCGCAAATGAAGAGGTAAATACGATCATCATCGCAACCGCCTGGGAATCTCATGTAGAGATCGCCCTTGCTGCCATGTATGCCGGAAAAGCCGTAGCCATGGAAGTCGGTGGCGCTTACTCTCTGGAAGACTGCTACAAACTGGTCGATGCTTATGAAAAAACTAAACACCGTTCATGTTCCTGGAGAACTGCTGCTTCGGCCGCCGCGAACTGATGGTGTTAAATATGGTAGATCAGGGTGTTCTCGGCGAGGTAGTTCACTGCGCCGGTGGATATCAGCATGATCTGAGAGACGAAATCGCATTCGGAAAAGAAACAGACATTACCGCCTTAGAAACTATCTGTCCAGAAACTGTGAAAACTATCCAACCCACGATCTGGGACCGATCGCCAAGATCCTGAACATCAACCACGGAAACCGGATGCTGACCCTGTCTTCCTTTGCTTCCAAATCTGCAGGACTCCACGAGTTCATCCTGCAGAATAAGAGCGATGACGAGGAACTGAAACAGGCGCATTTTGCTCAGGGTGATATCATCACCACGATGATCCGCTGTGCAAACGGAGAAACCATCCAGCTGACACTCGACACCACCCTGCCGAGATACTACAGCCGTAACTTTACCGTCCGCGGAACCAAAGGCATGTACGAAGAAGCCACCGATTCCGTATTTATCGACCGCAAAGCAGACCGCGACCATGATTTTGACTGGAGAAAAGAATGCAGCGGCAACGCGGACACCTACGCCGAAACCTATGAGCATCCGATCTGGAAAAAATTCCTCGAAGAAGGCGTACAGGGCAGCCACGGCGGCATGGACTGGCTCGAATTCGAACAGTTCTTCCAGTGTCTGCGTGAAGACAGCCCGATGCCGGTAGATGTCTACGATGCAGCTTCCTGGATGGCGATCACAGCCCTGTCCGAGATGTCTGTAGCCAGAGGCGGTGCTGTCGTTGATATTCCGGATTTCACCAACGGAAAATGGGTATTGGGCTGGTAAAATAACAGAAAAACCCCTGGAATCATTTCACATTATCTATTGTAATAGAAATCAGCACTATTTTATAACGTTTTTGTAATGTCAGGGGATTTTACAATGAAAAAATAGCACTTATTACTGACGGCTGGCAGCGCTACGTTACCGCCGCCTGGATCATCGGTTACCGACGCTATCTCGAAGACTCTCATCTCGATGCAAGCCTGTATGTCTTCCACAGCTTCGGTAACTTCAGCAAAGACGAAAAGTACAACCAGGGAGAATACAACATCTACAATCTCCCGCGTCTGGAAGACTTCGTTTCAGAACGCGGTGGAGTCTCTGTATGCAAGACTGACCCTCAAGAAAATGAACAAGCGGCTCTCCCAGCTCTACATCCGTGATTCCCTCACCAGACTTTACAACCGGATGGCGTACGATCAGTTGGCAAAACCGCTGTATCGCAAATTTATATCAATCTGGCGGATGAAGAAATGTACAATATCAAAAAAGCAAAACACGCTGCTCGATAAAAAGAAAACCAGTACAGACCATTTTTCCGATGGCTCTGTACTGGTTTCTTAGTTTATCTCGTTCTTCCCGTTCTCTTATTCCGCAATTGCGGAGACAAATCGTGCCGTGATCTCCGCCGGTCGTGTGATCGCGCCACCGACTACCAGGGCAAATGCACCCGCTTCCAACGCTTTTTTTGCCTGTTCCGGGTAATGGATATGTCCCTCTGCAATGATCTTTGCAGGGCATTTTTCGGAAAGTTCATGGATAAATGCATAATCGATATCGTCGCATCCTTTTGTCTCCGGTGTGTAGCCACGCATCGTAGTACCCACAAAATCAGCCCCCGCCTCGGCACATGCGATTCCTTCTTCCAACGTCGCACAGTCTGCCATTACCAGCTGCTGGGGGTATTTTTCTTTGATCGCACGGATAAATTCCGGTGCACTGCTTCCGTCCGGGCGTCTGGCACCGGTTCCCTGTACCGCCACGATATCCACACCACATGCGACCAGGGCATCCACTTCTTTCATCGTCACCGTGATATACATCGGTGTTCCTTCATAATCTTTCTTGATAATCCCGATTACCGGAAGGGCTACCACCTCTTTGATCTGCGTGATATCCCGCACCGTATTTGCACGGATTCCCACAGCGCCCGACTGTGCGGCAGCCTTCGCCATCAGTGGCATAATACCGCCCTCTTTCGTATACAGCGGCTCATGTTCCAGCGCCTGACAGGAGACGATGAGTCCCCCTTTGATCTGATCCAGTATTTTCTGCTTTTCCATTTTTCTGTCTCGCCTTTCCTTTTTTCAGAATTTTTGATAACCCAACCACACCCTGCCGGATGCCTTCTGTTTTTATTACTCTACCAGAGCAATACAGCCATGTCAACGTTCGCCCTTTGCCCGTAATCAAAATTGGTCCACTGGACCAATTATTGATATGCAATGCAACATAAAACGTGGACATCATGCCAGATAATGCATGATGCCCACATCTTTTTCATTTCATATTTTATTTTGCTCTGCGTCTTCTTGTATATACTCAAAACCTGCCAGTGCAACACAGGAAACTGCCAGCAGTGTGATCCAGATATACAGGTTGTTGGTATCTCCGGTTTTCACGCTGTTTGTTCTGGTGGATATCTTGGCGGTAGTATTTGTGTTGTTTGTATTGCTGGTTGTTGTGTCAGCTTTTAATACCGTCTGGTTATCTTTTCCTGTTGTTTTGTTGTTATCGGTTGTTGTATTTCCGTCGTTTTTATCGATGGTGGAAGTATTGTCGTTACCTTTGTTGGTATCGTCTTTCTTATCATTACCTTTGTTGGTGTCATCGGTTCCGGTGGAATCTTTTTTGATCTCAAAAACAGCTTCTCCGGTGGAACCTGCATAATTGCCGATTCCGGTGATGACCAGCTTATAACTGCCTGCTTCTACAAATTCTGCGCCTGCAAAATCTTTCGCAGTTGTTTCTTCCCCGTAAATGTAAGTGATTTCGTAATCCGTTCCTGCAACCAGTGTCTGGTCACCGTCTTTTACTTCCACGGTCGGAGTTTTGCTTGTTCCATCGTATGTTGCAGAAGCCGGATCTGTAGTCACGCTCAGAGTGGTCTGTTTTGGTTCCACGGTAAACTGGATTTCCTGTATTCCCCCATAACTTCCGATACCATTTACTACTACGGTATAAGTATCTGCCTGTACAATGGAATCTGCGGAAATCTCATTTCCGTCTGCATCTTTGAACGTAAGGAAGTAATCGGTTCCTTCTGTCAGTACGGTTTCTCCGTCTTTTGCTGTTACAACCAGATCCAGTGCACTTCCGGTATAGGTTGTATTTGCAACTTCCACATCACTGATAGACAGTGCCGGAGTTGTTACAAATTTATCCAGCGGCGGAGTTGGGTTAATTCCAGTCTTCCAGTACAGATCTGCCAGTGGATCGTTGTCTGCGCCGGAGATCTCGGTTCCGTCTTCGATGTGTTTGCTTGTGCTTGTCACTTTTACATTACCGTCGGTTGCTTTTCCAGGTACGGCTTTGTTGGAAGTGTTTGCAGTTGCTCCCTGAAGGAATGCTTCTTTTGTGGAAATGATTCCGTTTCCGGTTGCACCTGTTCCGCCATTGCCCCAGAGTACATCTCCTCCGATTGCTGTTACTTTTCCGTTTCCTGTGATCGTTGCATTATCCAGCTCAATTGCTGTTCCTCCTTCGGTATACAGCAGTGTCTTGCCGCTTCCACCGTAAGCTACCAGTTCCGCACCGTCTTCTAGTGTCAGAGTTCCGTTGGATACGCGCAGGGCCATCTGTCCGATATCGCTTCCGCCGTCATCGCCCTTGATAAATACTTTGCCTTTGATCGTAACATTTCCGGTTGCGGTTACTACCGGCTCGGAAGTGGTACGGTCTGTCAGGTTTCCATTTGCAAGATAGTTTGCATGAGAGTAGATAGCTGCATTTTCCAGGATTGCGCCATCTGCCAGACGAAGCTGTCCACACAGAGATGCACCTGTGGTAAATTCGTTGTTGTAGCTGCTGTAGTTCATGGAGAAAGTACCGCCACTCTGTACATCGATGATACCCTGTACCACAGAATCATCCAATGTCAGTTTTCCGCCATTTTCAATGACGATGCGAACGCTGCTCAGAATCTCCATATTGGTCAGTGTCAGGTTGCATCCTTCCGGAATATACAGGGTCTGCGGAATGTCTCCACTCACTACCTGTTTCCACGGAAGATCATAACCCAGATATCCGTAAGTTCCGCTCACATGAGATCCGAACCATGCTTCCAGGTCTTTCGGAACACGAACGCTTTCTGTTTCACCATCCACATTGCTTCCAAAGTTTTTGATTGCCCATGGTTCCATGATATCCCATGCATACAGACCGCTTTCATACTGTTTGAAGTTATCTGTTACCAGTCTGTCTGCCAGAGTTTCCTCTCCGGTGTATACATGGAACGGTAAGGTATTGCTGACTGCTTCTCTTCCCTGCTGATCGGTAATCTTTACAGAGATCAGATAGTTACCGGCATCCTTCGGTGTACCGCTCAGTGTCAGGGCACTGCTGATGGTCATATAGACACCCTGCATTCCGCTGTCGCTGTCAGCCGGTGTTCCGCTTGCAGTATCCGGTACGATACTTACGCTGCATTTTTTACCGTCCAGTTTGATCTGGGACATATTGTCCAGTTCTTTCCAGTCGCTGTCGGTCGGTTCTTTGCCTTTTTCCAGCATTGCTCCGTATACCGTTACATCACTGTTTTTGTTGCTGGAAGCGCCACCGACACTGGCGCTGGATACTGCATCGTAATTGTCCTGTCCTACCAGGGCAGAATCGAAAGTACCTTCGATCTTTACATGCAGTTCATAAGGATCTCCCTTTCCGTCATCTGCTACCAGAGATGCTTTTCCGTCAAGGTCGATAACCAGTTTTGCTGTAAAATCTTCATAACCTTTTGCGGAAATGGTGATCACATCACCGCTCTTTAATACCGGGATCACCGGTGCAGAGCTGTAATCTTTTGCTGCAAATACCAGTTTGTTATCGTCTGTATGTTTCTTATATGCACCACCGGAAGAAATACCGTAGGATTTTTCTCCCATGTTGTTCCGTTTACTTTCACTTCTGTGATCGCTTTTACATAGCCGTTCGCATCTTTAAAAGTTACTTCCCAGTCATTTCCGAATGTATCTGTTGCGATGCTTACCTGACTCAGATCGATCGTTTTCGGTGCTTCTTCTTTGAAGGTTGCAGTAACTGTCACATCAGAAGCAGGCATGGCAAATGTACAGCCTGTTTTGGTAGCCTGTGTTGCTACTGCTTTGCTGTCTGCAGCGGCAACGGTAAGGTTATCCAGTTCATATCCCTCGTCCGGTGTTGCGGTTGCAGTTACTGTCTCGCCTTCTTTGATGCCTTCGCTCTTGCTCAGAGTAACTTTGCCGTGTGTTGCAGCTGCTGCAGTTGCTTTGTAAGTCTTTTCTACCGGCTGCTGCGGTACTACGGTTGCTGTATAAACATCCTGATAGCTTACAGTTGTTTTTGTCACCTGCATGGTCAGCTTCTGATAACCGGCTGCTGTGATATCAACAGTCAGCGGATAGGTATCCGGACTGACAATTCTAAGCGCTGTGTAGCTTCCATAAGCTCCTGTTGCACTTCCTATATCCCAGATATTGGTATCACTTCCAAAGCTGCTGATCGTTTTGTTCGTATACACTGTACCATTGACGGTCACACTGTTGATCGCATTCATCCAGGCAGTGTCCTTGAATGCAAAGTTCAGGACTGTCGTCCAGAGTCCGCTGGCTGTACAGGAAGCCACCTCTGTCGGCGCTGCTTTTGCTTCTTCTGCCATAACAGGAACTCCCATCATAGAGAAAACAACCATGACGGACATAAGCAGTGATACGACTTTTTTCCATGTTCTTTTCATCTTTTCCTCTCCTTGTTAACTATTTCTCGTTAGCGTATTCTAACGACAGTATCAGCATAATAACAAGGAAATTTTTTCCTGTCAACAATGCAAAGGACTATTGAAAAAATTCATCAGTTAGATTTTTTATTGATATTTTTTTTCATTTTTTGGTCTTTAAGCAGAAAAAAGCAGCCCCATCACAGGACTGCTTACTCTCCTGGAGCACGCTGTTACCCCAGCTTATTTTTTTATCTACCTATTATATACTTATATTTATACGCACAATATCACAAACTATGTATTTCGATTAATCATCATACTCTTCTTCCCAGTAATCATAAGCATCATCGTATCCGTCATCATAATCCCCATCTCCAAAATCTTCTGCCCATTCTTCCGCAAAATCATCGGGATCATCGTAATCATCCACATCGTAGGGATCTGTCTTTTTCAGAGAACCGGAACCACTGGAATGCCCGGAAGTGCTGCCAGAACCGGATCCACTGGCATTTCCGTAAAAGCTGCCTGAACCGTATCCGCCGGCATGCCCATAGGAACTTCCGGAACTGTTAGTACTGCCTGAATTGCTGTTCGAACCGGCATTGTTTTTCGATTCATTATCCTCTTCCATGTCTTCTTTCGGATAAATCTTTCCTCTGTTCGTATAAAGCTCATACCCGTCTTCTCCCTGCACCAGTCTGTAATACACTCCATACTCCCGGGAAATTGTCAGTTCTCCTTCCGGATCTCTTTCATTGATCTTTACGGCGTATTTTCTATCTCCAACAAATATTTTATAAAACCCATCCACTTCCACCGGCCGCTGATCTTTGATCTTGCACTCCCGTTCCATCAGTTCTATAAAAGAATCATAATTTCCATCTTGCGTAGCTTCTTCAAATATAGAATCTATCGAGTCACAGTAATAACTCAGTTCATAATAAAAATACTGATAGTCAGGATCATCGTCCCAGTAATTGTAAACGCTGGAATACGTGCTCTGATTGTATTGCTCATAAGATACTCTGATATCCTCAATTCCGGCAGCCTGCATACTTTCCTGCAGGCTGATCCGGTAATTTTCCATATATTCTTTTGCCCGCTCATACGCCTTCTCTTCCGCCTCTGCCTCGTCCAGTTCCTTCTGTTTTTTTGCTTCTTCCTGCCCTCTTCTGCTCGTATTATCCCACTGGATCAATTGATAAAAGCCGAAGATAAACAGAATTATAAGACAGACACATCCTGTATTTACTGCAATTTTTCTTTTGTCCATATTCTGACTGTTACAGCCCCTCTCTGTAGATCCGGTTGATCGTTGCCTGTGCATGTTCCAGTTCTTTTTTCTGAATGATCGCGTTCCGGTCACTTAAGATTGCCAGCATCTCATCCACCACATCTTCCGGGCGTGGGTTCGATACGCGGTACAGATATCCCAGCATCCTTGTTGCGGTATAATCCGTATTCATCTGCTTATATGCGATCTCCCGGCAGAAATCATCGGGGTAGCCTTTTTCTTTCAACGCGTAATATAATGCATCTGTTCTTGCTTTTTCCATATCTGTCCTTTCTGTGTAAACCGCCCTCACAAACATAGGGTTTCACATTTTTTCTCAGTATAACATATTCCACATCGATTCGATACTTAATTTATTTCACACAACCCTTCTGTTGCTGCTCACTCCATCCTCGCAACACGCTTCGCCGGATATTGTCAGTGAATTCACTTTCCTCTCTCATCCTCTATTCATATTCCGGATTTCCCCGGATACGACAACAGCGTACGGAATACTATCCGTACGCTGTCGCAACACCGGCCTTTCCCGACCGGTTTCTTATTCATTTGTATCCGTGAATAGCAACGGCTATTTTACTTCATCCAGCGCTTTGCACTCACGCTCGCGGGCTTCCCATGGTTCATATGGCTGCTTCAGTTCTGCGATCAGATCCCGGCCGTGTTTCTTCAGATAAGAGATACGGATCAGAATATAGATCACAAACAGTACAATTTCCCCCAGGATCATCAGCCATACCGTCATACCAAGCGTACTGATCATCGCATATGCCAGATAAGCCGCAACGATAAAAGCAAAGGCAGACAGCGCATACACCAGTCCGATCGCCATCTTAAAGGTAGAGTGATTACATGCATGAGGATATTTCTTCTTCAGGAAGAACGGCACCATACAAAGCACGATATCAGACAGGGCATTGACAAAGGAAAATACCGTCATCAGCACACCAAAACTGGAACCGGTGGCAACACATGCAATCGAAAACAGCATAACGAAACAAAGAATCACCGGTGAGACACCGTTTTTATCTTTTTCGCTACAATGCAGGGAACAGATCATTGTCTGCTGCCGCCTGGATCTGCGCACAAGTTAACATAATAACCGGAACCATCGAAGTCAGAACACCGAACAGCGGACCTCCTACGATAAAAAATGTCAGAAGACCGGAAGGCAGGAATATTTTTCCCACCTCTGAATATAGTGGTTCAGTTGTCAAGACAAAAATCCAAGCTTTTTATAATGAACTGATATATGTAACTGGGTAGGGGAGAAAATCCCCCTTAGGCTGCATGATCATCCAGTAACAGAATCGGATAATAGCAGGATGCCGGTGTCTGATTATTGAGTGCAGAATGACAACGTTCAAAGTTGTATGTATGCACATATTTCCCAATAGCCTTCCTTGCTTCTCGGATATTGTTGTATTGAGTCAGATATGCTTCCTCGTACTTGAAACTCCGGAACCATCGTTCGATCATGATATTGTCAGCCCACCGGCTTTTACCATCCATGCTTTGACGGATCTGGTTCTCTTTGCGGAAATTCATGTACTCATTGCTTGTAAACTGACAGCCCTGATCCGAATTCAGGATAACAGGTTTTGCCACCATAAACGCCTTTTTTAACGCAGTTATGACCATTCTGGTATCCAGAGTATCATCGACTTCCCAGCCAACGATACAGCGGCTGTACCAGTCAATCACAGCGGTCAGATACAGGAATCCACGCTTAATGGGGATGTATGTAATGTCGATTGACCATGCCTGATTTGGACGGTCGATAACGGCGTTACGTAGCAGATACGGGCAGACTTTAGCCTGTTGCATACGTTTAGAAAGGTTCATTTTTGGATAATTGGATCAATCCCATTTCATTCATATAACGGCGCGTTTTCCGGCGGCCAACCTGATGCCCACGCTTCTTCAGTTGAGCAGACAGTTGTCGTGCTCCCCAGGCCGGGTTATCTGTGTGTAATCGATCTATGATCGATTTGCAATCTAACTCCTCCTGAGATATGGGCGTGCCCTTGTAATAAACACTGGTACGATTGATATCAAGAAGCGCAGCTCCTGTTTTAACTGGAAGTTCTTTAGTCTTCAAAAGGTTTTGGACTAAACTTACTCTCGTAGTCAGGTCCAAGTGTTTCTTCAGATTTTTTTTTCAACCAATCCACCTGCATGGTGAGCTGGCCAACTTTTTTCGCATATTCAGCTTTTTCCTTGCGCTCTAAAGCGAGCTTTTCTTTCAGGTTATCCTCTCGTGTGTCATCAAAAACCACGGATGCTTTATCGAGGAACTCCTTCTTCCAGTTGCGGAGAAGATTCGGCTGAATATTGTTTTCGGTTGCGATTGTATTTAAGTCTTTTTCTCCTTTGAGCAGTTCAATCACTAATTCTGATTTGAATTTGGCTGAGAAATTTCTTCTTGTTCGAGACATAATAAAAATCCTTCTTTCTGTAGTGTTTACAGTATATCAGATTCATTAAGAAATGTCTCTTGAAGTGTCTTAAATTACGATACCATTATAGGACGGGCAGATTGTTGCCAGCGAAACCTGTGCGTATGCACATGGGATTCTTGATCCGACAGGATTTGATTATGGAAAAATCGATGCAAGCTGTGCCCTGCAGGAGCCGGACGATTATCTGAAAGCAATGCAGGAAATTGTTACGCATGCAATAAAAAGCAGTGGACTTGCATCGGAACAGATCAAATGTATCGGTGTGGATTTTACTTCCTGTACGATGCTTTCGGTTGATAGGAACGGCATACCTTTAAGCCGACAGGAACAGTGGAAGAATCACAAAAATGCATATGCAAAACTCTGGAAACATCATGGGGCACAGCGTTTTGCTGATCGGATCAATGCTGTTCTGGAAGAAAAGAATCTGCAGTACAGCCCTGTATTTGGGGGCAGAATCTCCTGCGAACTGATGATTCCGAAGATTATGGAAACACTTGCGGAGGATCCGGAGATTTATATGGCGGCAGACGCTTTTGTGGAAGCAGGAGACTGGGTCACACAGATGCTCACGCATACGGCAAACCGCAGTATATCAATGGCAGGTTACAAAGCCTGGTATGATAATGCCAACAGATATCCTGAGGCTAACCTGTTGGCTTCGTTTGATCCGGCGCTGGAGAACGTAGTATCAGATAAATTGGCCGGAAATATCTGTCCGATTGGAACACCGGTTGGAACGCTTACCACGGAATGGGCTGATATTCTGGGCCTTTGTCCCGGACTTCCGGTTGCACCTGCCATCATTGATTCTCATGCCGGTGTTCCGGGATGTGGTGTCAGCAGACCGGATCAGGCAATGCTTGTTCTGGGAACTTCCAGTGTGCTGATCAGCCTTGGTTCCGAAAAGTATTCTGAAAAAGGAAT
>ENA-OQKR01000769-OQKR01000769.1-human-gut-metagenome-genome-assembly--contig:-NODE-769-length-11941-cov-3.683765_pt1 | contig 11941 bp, 16 predicted proteins | sample MGYA00242803_ERZ504806 | MGnify/ENA primary metagenome ERZ504806 (study PRJEB26092, sample SAMD00036399) | human gut metagenome | host: Homo sapiens | study: EMG produced TPA metagenomics assembly of...
CTTTTTAGAACTGCCTCTTTTTCTTTATATCATAGCAGGGTATTATATATTTAATCCGTCACCTCCCAGTAATAGCTTTAACTCGTTCCCTTTCAGATTCTCTTTGGCGTATTGGTCGGCTTGTTCCCAAAGAGTATTGTAAAGTACCGCCATATCCGGTCTGTTTTCATAGTATTGCCATATCTTATGGTTAAGTACCAATGTCAGTTCCGTCAAGAACTTATAGTCCCCTTTCCACTCCCTGAAAGCCCGGTTGAAAGTGTCCAAAACAGCCGCCAACCCAAATCTGTCCGCTATTGAGAAGTCTTCCCAAAAGGTTGTTTGTAACTCATAACCGTTCTCTTGCATAAATTCTTTAAATGTCATACGCTCTAAATTTTAAGTTTGAACTATTTTTTGTTTTCCCTTTGGTACAATCCTGTACCGAAAGGTTGATTATTTTTCTGCCTATAGGATTGACGGTCGGTCCAGGCAAGAAGGCTGCGAAAAATACACTCTCCAACAAAGTCGGGGAGGAAGATTTTTCGACAGCAAGCGTAAGCGGTTCTTGACAGGACAGACAAGCGGCAATCGAACTTTGCAGAAAAAATAAGCGGGCTTTCGGCATGGAGTGTTGGGAAACGGCTGTAAGGAGGATAAAACGGGGGAAGCTAAAATGTTATAAAAGGATTACTTTCCGGCTGGATAGTCACGGTACAAAGGGGAACGGACCGCGTTTCGATAAAAGGGAAAGAGCCATGAAGATATAAAGGGGGAATTCCGGCAAAAGGATTCAGGACACATCCATTGTCAATGTATCCCGAACCTGCACCGGTCATTATCTGTACCGAATGTTTAGGAAACCCATTTGTAACCTTCGTCCGTCAGTTCAAAATATTCGTCCATTCCCGGTTTCACAAAAAACATGATTTCAAAGGCTTCGTTGCTTCTACCTTCGGGTATCGTCATGTTGATTTCTCCATTGCGGGCTGTTCCTCTTCCCGTATTGAAACCTAAGTCTTCGTCCGCATAGGCGTAATGGAATTCCACATCCGGAAATATCTCGGAAAGTTTTTGGATAAGCAGTGGCACTCCATTCCATGCCGTATCGAACCAAAGTATGTTCGGCTCTTCAAAGTCTTGGTGATAGGCATTCCATTTTGTACCCCATGTGGCGGTAGACCACTCGTACCAAGTGGGATAACCGTACTTTTTCCGATTTTCCAAATACGATGCTCCAAGTTGCAGCGCTTCTTTTCTGTCCTTTTCCGCCAATCCTTCTATCCATTGAATGGTTCTCAAAGCATCATCGTCCAATAAAAAATAGAATGGCTTCAACTGCATTGCTTCAAGGTATTTCATACCCAAATCTCCACTGCTGCTTTTTTCTATCAACAGTTCTTCAGGCATAGGAATGATGTTGTTGAAGTCGATGTAACAAGGCGTATTGTCATCATCGGTTTTACCTTTTAAGAAATTCATTACTTTTTGTACTGTTTCCCGGTCTGCGTTTATTTCTAAACGGTTTGTCACATGATTAGGCATAATCTTAGTTTTTTGAAATTGTTAATACTTATTTTCCCTTTTGTCGGTTCTTTCTTCCTGAACCGCTTTGGGGTTTTACGGATGCGGTACACGGCTGTCGGGAAAACTTCATACGGTGGCTTTCCTTGGAAAATTACTCTTACCCCGGTAAGGAAGAATTTTGCAAGAAATGCACTTCAAGCCACCGGATCAAGTGCGACGGCCTACCTTTGCATCTGGTAAAACCAAACCGGTGATGGAAAGAAGAAAAGACGGGAGATATACGAAAGACCGGGGTCGGTATAAAAGGCGGATATTGCTCCGTGAGTAGTGATAAAAAGGAATGGAGCTGATTATAAAAGGAGACGGTTCTGTGTTTCGCCCATTCGATAAAGGATACCGCAACCATCTCTGGCGGATGCGTTGCGGTATTTTGTGGACAGCATTTTATGCGGCCTTGTCCGGCTTGCGCTGCCTTGTTTTCCAGCCGTACACGGCGGCTACATACGGATAGAGGGAACGTGTTCTCCGGCGGAAACCTTCTTCGTCGATTTCACGGTTGTAAATCTTATCGGCGATACGCTCCGCTTCATCACGGTCTTTGGCGATACGATACAAGGTGTAGTTCGTACCGTCATGATGGCCCATCCGTCCGCGAATGTTATAGCCGTCGCCGTACCATTCTGCATCGTCGCACTGGGATTTCAAAATATCGGCAATGGTGCTGCCCAATATTTGATAGCCTTGTCTCCGGCCGTTCCATAATCCCAAGTTGCCGAACACGACAATAATGCCGTCCACTTCTTTATTCAGGTTGCTCCGTTCGTCGTCCAGCCAGCGATATACTTCTTCTGCCCATTCTTCATCGCTGACCTCGTAACAGTCATCGTCCAATATTTCCCGTTGTGAATTTTGATAGTATTCTTTTGCCGTTTCGTCCAACAGGTCATAGCTTGACCAAATCATCTGTTTCATACGTCTTGAATTTTAAGTTTGACTTTGTTTTTTTATCCCTGCCTTCGGAGGGTTTCCCTCGTCCGGCGGGATTTGATTTTACGTGCGGACCACAAGGCGGACAGAAGGGAAACAAGGCAAGGAGGAAGCGGATAGTCCTATGGACGATTTCATTTGTGTTGAACAAGTATTGACGAGCTTGCGAGTTGATGGTTGTTAACCTCAAATGAAGCCGCGCCTTGCCGGTTCCCGACCGCCTTAACTTTGCACGGGAAAATCAATGGACGACGGCGGACTCTTCGTGTGGAGTATGAAGGAGTATAAAAGTATAGACGTTCCGGAACGGTAACGAGCAAAACAAAAGCGGCCTTCGGGCCGCTTTGTCTCAAAAAGGCAGGAATTACTTCTTGCCCTTCTTCGGTTTCTTTGCCGGTTCCGCAGGAACTTCCTCCTCTTTATCGACAGCCGGATAAAATTTGACTGCAACCGTCACGATGCGGTTGTGCAGCACGCCGTCTTTGTCGGTCCATTCTTCGGGTTTAAAATAGCCCTCCACGGTAAGCAGCGTGCCCTTGGTGAGCTGGTCGAACGACCCGGTATTCTCGTTCTTGCGCCACGCTTCAATGTTCATGAAAGCGGATATACGCTTGGTATCTTCGCCGTTCTTCTCCTGACGGGCCACTGCCAGCGGGAAACGTGCGACACTTGTGGTGGTGAACTGACGGACTTCGGCATCTTTTGCCACGAATCCGGTTACTGCGAAATTGTTCTCGATCTTTTTCATTGCGATTGCTTTTTGAAGTTAATAAATCAGTTTTACGGTGACATAAAAGTAGGTGCAGTAAAGGGCTGCACCAAGGATAGCGCATAAATACTCTTTATTTTGGAGGCGAAGCCCCAAACCGCAAGCCCGATAAAGGAAGATTTGTGCGATACGCCATTGGTCAAGACCATCGGGTCGCGCCCGTCTGCATACTAACTTTGCAACGAAAAACGATATGGCGACTTCAAATAGAAAGCGGTCGCGAAAAAGTCGAGGCGAAACAATCCGCAGCGGACTCGGAAACATGAAAGACCTGTCCGTCCACCGACACAAGACCGCTCCCGTTCCGGCAGGTGGGCGGGAAGAACATCAGGCGAGAAAGTGTATCGGCTGTTTGGGGTTGAAGCGGCAAGAACGATATACCGTTTAACAACCATATACGCTGCATCGTGGAAAATACTATCGGACGAAGATCCGGCAAAAGGCGTGTGCGACGTATCGATATCGCTGTCTCTATCCGGCAAGAGAAATGAGGGAAAGAAGAGGTAAAGGAAAAATGGCCGAAGTCTGCCTTGAAACAAAGCGGAGAAGCCGCCTTTGCATGAGTGGCCGTTCGATATAAAAGGATATGGCGCAGCCGAAATGTATAAAGGGGTATTTCCGAAGGAAACGGTATGAGTGTCTGTTCGGAAATAAAAGAGGGTATCGCACCCGCGTATCTGTTTTAGATTTTAGCCGGTGTAACCGGGCTGAAACTGGTACTCCAGCCCGTACTACATTTACCTTTTTTCTGTTTTGGTCTGTAATTCTACCGGCTCGTCATCCCATGTCAGTTCTTTGCCGAGAAGTTTGTAAACAGTCCCTTTGGGGAGTTCTATCTCGATTGGTACATTGTACACTTCTTCCAAATACTCCCAATGCCCACACCGGCCCCGAACGGGCTTTTCGGGCATAATCCATTCTGTTCCGTCTTTATTTACTGCCAACCATGCCATAATATCACATTTTTAGTCTGTTCCTTAGTAGTAATTTTATTCTTCTTGAGCTATCATTCTCTTACTGTATTCCAAAATTTTATCCATCGTAAGCCACTCCGGTTTTTCTCCCTCCTTGAAGCTATCATGCAGTTTTATCATAAACTCAATTTGCAATTTTTCGTCGCCAGCCCATAAGGTTTTGGGGTGTCTGTTACCGTAATTGAGGTAATACTCGCAGTCTGACCGTAAGCGGTCTAACAGTTGGTATCTGAAAACCGAATCCCTGTGTATTACTTCGTCTACCGTTACTCTTCCATTTGAATTTGTTACATCGTTTGTCATAACCTATAAAATTTTGAGTTTTCTTTTTCCCTCTTGTAGCACCTGCTACTTTCGGGCCTGATTTAATTATGTCGCCTCGAAAGGTGTCATAGCTCTTTATGCAAGGTTTCACGATTAAATACTACCCGTGCGAAGCGGAGGGTGGAGATTTTGTCGTGAACCGTTAGGCTTTGACCTTGCATACAAGAACGGCATGACAAGTACCTTTGCGACACAATTCATATCAGGCAGCCCGAAAGCGATGTGCGAACACAGGGAAGAGAAGATCTCGTGTAAAAGGTTGATGGGCGATAAAAAGGGTTTGCAGCGAAAAGAGAAATATAAACGGGTATTCCGGGGCAGTATAAAAATTGATCGTGAGGATAAAAGGGGGATTGTGCCAGCATGTCTATTGCGAGAAAGAGGAACGGGCTGAAGCTGGTAGTTCCGGTTCAGCCCGCAAAGCGCATTGGAGGTCTTTTGCCTGTTCCTGTCAGAAATGGGCTACCATAATCCGATGTTTGAAAATCCTGTTTTTATCGCTCGGTCGCCGTTGCTTTATCCAGATATGGTGTGCTCCGTATCCGAATATGAAATAGTCGTCGAGCGTGGTTTCGTTCTTCAAGCGTTCCATACTTGCCCGAAGTTCGGTTTCGTCAGTTGCAAAAAGAATCGTGTTCATGATTCGGAAATAGATTTCTTCCGCTTCATCGCTATAGCGGCAAAAGACGTGTTCGATTGTTACGTTCATGGTTCTATTGGTTTGATTGAGGTGTTTCGGGTACATTAGTCATTATTGATTCTCCGTCTTGATTGAAAATTTCTATTGTCGGGTTGCCGTCGTTTTCTTCGGGGAGCATAGATTCCGATGTATCGGTCAATGCTTGCCACTCTTCATAGCAAAGACGGTTGTCAATGATGTTCGACACGTCCTCACAGTTCCATGAGCGGACGATTGCCTCGGCTTCTTCATAACTGTCCGCTTTCACACTGAAATAATCCCGTTCCCAACTTGTAACCTTACGGTCTTGATAAAATTTGTATTCTCCCATATCCTTGTTGTTTTAACCGCTTACTTCTACAATATCCTCTATTCTGCCGTACAGTATCGAGCGTAACGCTGTTTTGTCAATCGCATAATACTCGTGAATACTTCCGTGCTGTTTGACGAAATACCGTTTGAGGATGTCGGAAAAGTCAAAGTGATAACCGCTCAAGGCAATTCCACGTTTGAAATAGATACTTTCCCATACGTTACGGGTAATCCAGTTCTTTTCTTCCCGGTTTAACTTGCCTCCGTTGTTCAGGTGTACCCGCAATTTGTAAACCTTGCTGTCCTGCAATGTCGCCAGTTCGGGAATGTCCCATTTGACGAATTTTGTTGCTATCTGTGTCATACGTTTGCTATCGTTTAATCATGGATAATCACTTCATCACGGTATTCTGAAATTTCCTTGCCGCTTTCAAGGCGGACAACTATGGTATTGCCATAGTCGCCCACGATTGTGCCTTCCATGTAACCTTTATATGGATTGAGCAACGTGCAGGACAAACCGATAATATCGCTATCTTCTTCGTATTCGTACATAGTGAATTGTGTTTAGGTTTAGGATAACTTAATGTTCCATTTACCTTGCGAGAATATCCGAAAGCTCACGTATTCGTCCTCTAACTCGTATGTCAGTATGCGGATATAGATTTTGTCTTTGGCTGCCAATAAGGCTATTAATTCGTTGATTGCTTTTTCCGGGTATTCCCAGCGGGAATCAAATTCGGCATCTACCGTGTCGCCATACCGGTTGACAAAGCCGTTGAAATTATCGTCCAGAAATGCCTCTATCTTATTGAGGTCTTGTTTGTTTTCCGTACTTGCGTGGAAAATGTTTGTTGCGTAGTTTGCCATAACTTTGAATTTTAAGTTTTCTTTTTTCCCTCTTGTAGCATCCAGCTACTTTCGGGCTTGATTTAATTATGTCGCTTCAAAAGGTGTCATGGCTCTTTATGCAAGGTTTCACGATTAAATACTACCCGTGCGGAACGGAGGGTGGAGATTTTGTCGTGAACCGTTAGGCTTTGACCTTGCATACAAGAAAGACATGACAAGTACCTTTGCGACACAATTCATATCAGGCAGCCCGAAAGCGGATGTGCGAACACAGGGAAGAGAAGATCTCGTGTAAAAGGTTGATGGTTTATAAAAAGGGGGTTGCAGCGAAAAGAAAAATATGACGTGGAATGTTTTTTTCTTTTGGCTGTACAATGGGACCGGAGTGTTTTACGAAGTTCGGGAAAAGGTTTAGTTTAGTCCATTAGCCTATATATATGCTAAATCAAAGTAAACTATATTTAGGCAGCCAAATTTGCCTGCCTATAAGTTTTTCCTTATCTTTGTATGAACTAAAGAATACTTGCTTTTTTCTTTTGGCTGCAGTGGTTCTTGGAAGCTCACATGCAACCATCGGACGAAAAAAATCTGGTGGGAAGCTGTTCAAGAAGTCCCGATTATAAGCAAGTGCAAAGAAAGAAACAGAGTGAAAACAAAAAATTGGGAAATACCTTTAATTAACGATTTTGTTTCTTGTTTGTTCCTTAATTAAAATCGTGAAATTTTCAACAATCTGATTTTCAAATCATTATATAAACTATTTTTGAGAGATTGAATTTATTGCCAATATCAGCACTGTTTTTAGGCATTTGTATCCTGCAGTGATGACATACATAAAGGATATAGAATCGATGGTTATGATTTGATTCTAGAGAAACAACAGATTATCAATCATACTAAGGCTGTAAAGTCTATTAACCCTTATGATGAATTAGCTTGTGAGATTTATGATATTTCTAATCCAGATAAAGAAGCTGGCAAAGCTTACTTGGATTATGAATTAGGAGATGACCCCAAAGAAGGGGCAGGCAGCTTTAAGCTGATGTATAACTTTACAGGACAATCCGAAGACGGTACACCTGAAAAGGTTTACTTTCAGCAGCGTTGGGGTGATTATCGTGTAGACTTGTCTTTCCATCCCCTAGGATTATCCATTTGGGTAAAAGGTAACCGCCATAATCAGAATGCTACTTTCCGTTTTATCATTATGGAAGACGAAAAGCAATTTAGCGCAGAAGCTCCTCACGATTACACTCGCAGACGTTGGTCTTATTTTGCTTATGAAGATACTGAAATTTTGTTGAAAGATGGTTGGACTCGTTTGATTATGCCTTATAGTGCATTTAAATTGTACAAGAAGGGTGAAGGTACCCAATCTGATACGCTGCTCATGAATCGCAACGAGGGCTTCCGTATTGAAATTGAAAATACTTCCGGCAAGGCTTGGGAAGGAGAATGCCAAATTGATAACTTGGAGCAGCTCACCTCTTATGAATTAAAGGGAGGTACACCTAAGTTCTCAAGTATTTTTATTCAGTTGAATAAAGATGCGTATGAGAATGAAGATTGGGATCAGCAATTTAGAGATAGTAAAGAAGTGGGTATTGATACGTGGATTATTCAGTATTCTCAGCAGTTTACCGGTAATCATGATGAAACCAATGTATCTTTCTATAAGAACACTAATTTGCCCTGGGTACAAGTGAAGTGTGACATCATCGATAAAATGTTTGAAGCTGCTGAACGCAATGGTATGAAAATCATTTTGGGATTGTATCCGGGTGATTATAGCAAGACCGACCCTACTGATCCTACTAAATACAACATCAATGCAGAACGGAATAAGATGTTGTTTGATGAGGTTTATGAACAATTTGGAAACAATCCTTGTCTGGTAGGTTGGTACATCACCGAAGAATTCCATGATGGTTCTTATCCGGTAGGATGGCAACAAGAACCGGCACTTTCTATGCTGGCTAAGTATTTGGAAGGTGTTGCTTCTTATATCAAGACTAAATCCAATAAGCCAGTATCTATTGCTCCTGCTTTATGGAGAGGTTTGCCGGCTGATCTTTGTGGACAATGGTTCGGACGTATTTTCAAACAGACTCCGAATATTGACCATCTTTATTTACAAGATATTGGTGGCCGTTGTTTGGTTGACTTTGATGTGGATTTGCCTAACTGGTATGCTGAAGTTAAAAAAGCTTGTGATGAGAATGGGGTTATATTTGGTGTGGATATCGAATCTTTCAAAAGCTGTAACTGTCCGAATGTTCCTTATAAGGCGAAAGATTGGGCTGAATTGAAAGAACAGTTGTTGGTGGCAGGTCTCTTTACAGAACACATCACCAACTTCAGTTGGGTTACCTTTAAGAAGGGAACCAATAACTATGAAGGATATAAAATTTACTTAAAGGAAAATAATCTGTTACCGTGAGTATTTAGAACTAAAATCTGCCGGATAATGCAGATTGACATAGGGTGAGGCTCATTCTCACCCTATGTATAATTTATGAGGTTTTGCCTTACGTGATTTCTAAAAGATTAATGAATCATACTAATCAAGTTTTGGACAATCCAAAACTTGGGGTTTAATATATAGCAAAAATGAAGATGAATGAAATATTGTTTTGTTTGTTGGCAGTGTTGAATGTATGTTCAGTTTGGGCACAGCCAAAGACATTGAAATTTGGTAAAAATGGAGATTTTAAAATCGTTCAGTTTACCGATGTTCATTATAAATACGATGATCAAGCCAATTCTCAGATAGCATTGGATAGAATGAATGAAGTGTTGGATGCAGAACATCCTGATTGTGTAGTTTTTACTGGAGATGCGGTTGTGTCCAATGAATCTTTTAAAGGATGGGATATAGTATTGGATGTATGTATTCGTCGTAATATACCTTATGCAGTAGTATTTGGTAATCATGATGATGAATACGATCATACACGTCAGGAATTGTATGATTACATTTCAAAGAAAAGGGTAATTTGATGCCTGTTCGTATTGGGGATGTGGCTCCGGACTATGTCCTGACTGTGAAGTCTCTACGATAGATAGGATGCAGCTCTCCTGTATTGATTGACTCGCACTCTATACTCAGGTAAGTCTGTCCCTGGTTATGATTGGATTAAATTGATCAGATTGCTTGGTATCGTGAACAAGCAAGACGTTTACAGAAAATATGGCGGTACTCCGCTGCCTGCATTGGCTTTCTTCCACATTGCTATTCCTGAATATAAGGATGCTTTGATGGAAGACAAAAATCGCATGTTTGGTTGCAAGGCTGAAATGGTATGTTGCCCTACTACCAATTCCGGCTTTTTTACTTCGGTTAAAGAGTGTGGAGATGTAATGGGGATGTTTGTCGGTCACGATCATAATAACGATTATGCTGTGGCTTATAAGGAAGTATTGTTGGCTTATGGTCGTTATACCGGTGGTAATACAGTTTATAACGATTTGGCATCCAATGGCGCACGCGTCATTGTTTTGCGTGAAGGTGAACGTAAGTTTGATACCTATATTCGGATTGCTAATAATGAAATAGAGTCGTTTGTTACTTTCCCAAATAGTTTCTATTAATCAGATTGTTTAATTGCAAATTTCGTTAAACCTTTTTTGTATTCATGAAAAATATATTATTGTTTTGTTTTACACTGCTGTGTACTCTAGGCGTGCAAGCTGGTGACTTAATAGATTTGATCTTGATTCCACCTGGAAAGATTACGAATAAAGTCAAGTTAGATATTCGTGGAGGAATTGTAAATAAGAGCTCTGTAGAACAGACTTATCAGGTTTCTTTATATTGGGGGAAGGAAAAAGCATCTGCTCTGCTCTGTGATACCATGTTGAACATTGCTGCCGGTAAATCGGATGTGGTGAAGGTGGTGATTCCTACAGCGGATAAGGTTGGAAAGCATAAGGTGATCTTGAAGGTTACCGAAAGCGGTAACGTATATCGGAAAGTAAATTCAATCGAAGTTATTCAGTCGGACATTCGTTCCATACAGCAAATATCTGGGGCATGGGCGGGTATTTATCATTGGAGTGAAACTGAAGGAAAGCATTGGAATCAGGATATTAAGAAGATGACCGATAATCAATGGCGCGAATTGGTTCGTTCAATGAATAAGTTGGATATGAATATGATGGTTATTCAAGAAGTTTTCCGTAATGAACAATATGTGGGTAAGCATTCTACAAATGTAGATAATTACCAAGGGAAGGCTTTTTATCCATCTAAGTTATATCCCGGACGCATGGATATTGCGGCTAAAGACCCAATAGAAGCTATTCTATCCGAGGCTGATAAACAAGGTATGAACGTGTTGATGGGCGTGGGTATGTTTGCTTGGTTCGATTTTACTCCCGAATCTTTGGAGTGGCATAAACGTGTGGCCAAAGAACTTTGGGACATGTATGGACATCACGAATCTTTTTATGCTTTTTATGTGTCTGAAGAAAGTGGAGGCGGTTTAGATAATTGGGAACAACTGCCCGAAATACGTAAAAAGAGAAAAGATGATATCGTGAATTTCTTTAAGGAGTTTAAGGCTTATTGTAACAGCTTTGCTCCGGGTAAACCGGTGATGTTGGCAACCAACAGTTTTGAAGTACCTAATGGTATGGATACTTATCCGGAACTTTTAAACTATCTGGACATTTTATGCCCATTTGGCTTTGCTCGTATGCCGGAAGGTGATTTGACAGGTAAGCAGGCTGCTGATATGTTGCAAAAGGCATGTGATGATGCAAACGCTCATTTCTGGTTTGATTTGGAAGTATTCCTCTTTAATCCAGACAATTCTTTGTATCCACGTCCGGTTGAAGAGATAATTCGCGACCTGAATCTGTTTGATAATTTTGAGAAAATTCTTTGCTATCAGTTCCCCGGTGTGTTCAATGACCCCAAAATGTCTATTCGCATAGGCGAGGCTCGTACCATTGATTTATTCAATGGATATATGAAATACTTGAAAGAACTGAAATATAGGAATAAAAAACGTAAATAAAAAAGAAAGTGATGAAGCGCTGTTATCTATATCTGTTTATCCTAATAGAGATGTGTTGTTGATGCAATAAAATAGCTCATTGGCGGAATTGGTAGTGTTTAATCAATAAAAACAAATATTTTTATGAATCAGTTCATCAAAGAAATACAAGAACAACCGGAAATGTTGGAACGTACTCTTGGCTATTATCATTCAAGAGAAGGGAAAGAGCGTTTGGATGCTGTCTGTACTCTGTGGACAACCGGTGACTATGACAAAATAGTACTTACCGGTATGGGAAGTTCTGTTTTGTATCACAAGCTGCCGCGATCATGATGACCGCTTATAATATACCCGCTTTTGCTATCAATGCCGGCGAGTTATTGCATTTTCAGTCTTTCAGTTCTGACAGAGCGCACTTTATTGGTTGCCATCTCACAGTCAGGCGAGAGCTATGAGGTGATTGAATTGCTTAAACAACTTGGTGAACGGCATCATTCACGATTGACAGTGTTGGGGGTCACAAATGAGTCTGGAA
>ENA-OQKR01000772-OQKR01000772.1-human-gut-metagenome-genome-assembly--contig:-NODE-772-length-11887-cov-1.933844_pt1 | contig 11887 bp, 14 predicted proteins | sample MGYA00242803_ERZ504806 | MGnify/ENA primary metagenome ERZ504806 (study PRJEB26092, sample SAMD00036399) | human gut metagenome | host: Homo sapiens | study: EMG produced TPA metagenomics assembly of...
GGAGTTCCAGGAATATCTGGCGAGCAGAAAATCCGAGAATTATGAGTATCTGAGACGTCAGATGGTTTCGCGGGTATATACGCTCAGGGAAGAAGAGGAAGACGCTTACCGGAAGCTGGTGGAAGAGAGAAGCAGTTATATCAGAGAATATCCGAACCGTACATTCTCAACTTCATCCGGGACAACGCGCCGTATGAGAAGCTTTTGAATTCGCTGTCCTGCGATCATCTGGAGACTTACAGGGAGTCGGCGAAGACACAGGCGAAAGCGGCTGTGGAGCATTTCAAAGATGACTTCATCTTCAAGATCCGAAGTGCGATCCTGGAGGCTTATCAGAGAAGGGATGAGCTGAACCGGATCATCAGCAAACTGGACTTCGGTAAGGATAAGTATCAGTTCGTGATCACGAAGAACAAGGGTGCAGATGGAAAATATTATAAGATGTTCATGGATGATTCCCTGCAGATCCGTCCGTCTGACTTAGATGATACGATGGACAACCAGCTTGATATGTTCACGATGGAGCATGAGAACCAGTATGGGGAGATGATGAACGAGCTGATCAACATCTTCATCCCGCCGGAGAATGCAACGAAGGACGAGATGGATGAGGCGAAACGCAACATGGATAAGTATGCGGATTACCGAACATATCTGTCATTCGATATGCAGCAGATCGTACATGGCGATAAGGAGATGACGATCGGACTGAGTAAGATGATAAAGAAGAACTCGGGAGGAGAGGGACAGAACCCGCTGTACGTGGCACTTCTGGCAAGCTTTGCGCAGCTTTATAAGATCAATCTGTCGCCGAAGATGCACCGGTCACCGACACTGCGTCTGGTTGTGCTGGACGAGGCGTTCTCCAAGATGGATGCCGAGAAGGTGGCAAGCTGTATCTCACTGATCCGCGGACTTGGCTTCCAGGCGATCATCAGTGCGACGAACGATAAGATCCAGAACTATCTGGAGAATGTAGATAAGACTTTCGTGTATGCGAACCCGAATAAGAGACACATTTCGATTCAGGAATTTGAGAAGACAGAATTCGGGGAGCTGGTTGAGGAAGAATAAGAGCCAGTGGGGACGGGAAAGTGGAGCTTTCCCTGTCCCTGCTGGCTCTTATCTAATTCCTGTATTACATCGTCTCTTCCAGAATCTCCGCATCCTCATTCTGAATCTCAGTTGAATTTTTTACCTTCTTAGGCTTGATAAATATCGTTCTGAAAATCAGTCGTGCAAGCGGTCCGACAAAGATGAGCTGAAGCGGGAATGCCATAATAAAATTCCGACAGTAAGTCATAAGATAATCCGGGATAAAATTAGCGGTAAAACCGTATCCGTGGTATACACCGAGGATGCTGGCGAATGCAACCTGCCAGATGACGGTGAATGTCTGGATTGAAAAAATGATAAAGATTGGTCTGTCTCCCGGCTGAACGACCCGGAATGCACACATCTTTGCAAGATGTCCGGACACAAAATATGCAAGTAATGCAATGATAATGTATTCGATCCACATGCCCTCTAAGGCGATTAAAAATGTTGTGTCTGTAAAGATTTCTGTTGCAAGTACAGTGTTATATAAAGTCATAACATAGACCATCATCCAGGCCGTGATGGCTGTAAAAATATAGATTCTCCTCTGGTTCTAGGCATTGTTGTTTCCTCCGTTTTCTCTGCTGATAGTAATAATCATATTTCTTCCTTTCCGACAAAAAAAGACAATAAATGCGCCCGTCCGTCTGACAGTGGACAGGTGACATTTATTGTCTTCGTATTTGCCAAAGCACTTACAGGAAACTATAGTTGGTAAGTACTGTAAGTGCTTTTATATATAGTTTTTGTTTGTAACTTCTATAGTTTAGCAGAAAAATAAAATTGGAGTCAAGTGAAAATTCCTGGTAGAGTCAACGGGAACAATAAAAAAGCAGGGAATTAGCGTTCCTCGTGGCTCCTACAAATCATTCATCAATAGCCATTTCCAAATTGGAATCACTTCAACACGAATTCCTTCACAGTCAAGAACAGCCTCTTCACTATTTGTAATCAGAATACATTTGGAGTCCGGTATGAAATTATTAATTTGACGAAAGCACGGGTTTCACGTTCTCGTGTATCTATATTATCTAATACCTGCATACTGACCTGGACAGCCAGATTTTCTGACGGAACATAGAAGTCGATTTCCACATTATTTTCAAAGAAGTAAACATTTTCTACTCCGTAACGACGGATTAATTCGATGGCGACAAGATTTTCCAGTTGGGCAGATTTACAGTCTAGTAACATAAGTCCAAGAAGTCCTGTATCCATGAAATAATATTTGGGAGAAGTCTCTTTTTCTACCAGTTTTGCAGCATAGTTTTGCAGAGTAAAAAGTAAATAGGAGTCTGTCATGTAGCCAACATAATTGATTACAGTTTGTTTGCCAATAGATGTTCCTGTACTTTTTAATATATTAGTCAGTCTACTGAAAGATAAAGGTTTCGTAATAGATTCGGCAATCTTTTTTAAAATCAATCTCACAGCAAAGTCATTGGTAATTTTATTTCTTGTTATGATATCACCAAGATATACGGTCTGGTAGATGCTATTCAAAAAAGCCCTTTTGTTATTTATTTCCGTTAATTCAGGGAAAGCTCCATATGTTACATATTGGTTATATTGGTTTTGCACATCAGCTTTATCTTTGGTGCTGATTACATCCAGATAATTCTTTTTCATATGATTGGCAATCAGGTATTCTGAGAAAGAATATGGATAAATATTCATAATCACAAAGCGACCGCCAAGAGTAGAGGCAATTTCACTACTTAACATTTTACTGTTACTGCCTGTTATATTGATCCGGTATTTCATATCAGCAATTCTACGGACAAATTTTTCCCATCCAGTGATATTTTGGATTTCATCTAAGAATAAATATGGTTTAACGTCAGTTCTGGATATCTCTAACCCGATTTCTAAAATAAGATTTAAGTCAGCGGCGGTCATTTCCAAAAGACGTTCATCTTCAAAGTTAACATAAACGATTTGTGATAATGGAATTCCATTTTCTTCCAATTGTTTTATCTGTTGATACATCATATAGGATTTTCCGGTTCTACGAATGCCAACAAAACAGTAATTGACATTTTCTTCCAGATAGTAATGTCTGGGAATAAGTGGATTATTAAGGTAGATTTCTTTTTGGTCAATCATGATTTGTTTTAAACTATCTCTATTCATAACATACCTCCAAAATATATAGAACAATTATATCCTATTTTTGTCTTATAAACAAGACAAAAATAGGATGTAATCGTTTTGTAATTAGAACAAATATGAAAAATCATTCCTGCAATCTACATGTCATACTTTGTGGTATGCTTTGCAGAAGGCATTTTTAAGACATACTTTAGAATATGAAACTAAGGATAATATATGAGAGGTAAGAAAAAAATATGAAAAAATCAACAGCCGTTTCCAATCTTTGTGACTTGAAATGATACGGGAAATCATTTCTTCCAAAATCTTCTCATCCTGATTCTGAATCTTGGTTGTGCTTTTGGCTTTCTCAGGCTTAATAAATATTGTTCTGAAAATCAGTCGTGCAAGCGAACCAACAAAGATGAGCTGAAGTGGGAATGCCTGTCCCCGTGGATCACGCAACAGGCAGTTTCTATCTGTTGCATATTTTGCGCAGGTGGAAATATGCAGATGCAACAGTGGGAATCGGAAACTGCGAAGGGAATCTACACGAATTTATTCAAAAAAGGAGAAAGATATGGAAGCAAATGCTTCAACAAACGCTGAATTCGTTCTTGCAACGTTAGGTAATGATGCAGGAATGTATGGAGCTGTGAAGATGGTATTATAAATATTTCTCTTCCACAGAAGTGTTCCGTGACTCCCGGGGTGTCATCCCATAGATCTCTTTGAAGAGGCGGTTAAAAATCGTCTGATTGGTGAAGCCACTTTCGCTCATCACCTCAGAGATTGACATATCCGTATTCATAAGGAGACGCCCTGCATGAGAAATACGTACTTCATTCAGATAACGAAGAAACGTAATGCCCATATGCTGTTTGAAAAAACGGCAGAAATATTCCCTGCTGAATCCTATCTGATTAGCTACTTCTTCCAGCGAGAGCTTTTCGGTGTAATGTTCATTTACATAAGTAATAATCTCTCGCAGACTATCATTAGACTGACTAGTGCCCGCAGTCGCTCCCGGCAGGGAATATACAGAAAAATAACGAATCAAATCAGCAAGCATCAGCAATGCCGTGCCGTCCGAACGCATGGCGCTGGTGCTTTCGTTTTCTACATTTAGACGTGTCAGATCGTGGGCAAGCTGGCAGATATGGATGTACTGGGTGGATTTTGGATCATCCAGAGGAACCGGGCGGCACTTTATATGATACAGTTCCAGATCCGGGCAGTAGACAGAGAGCCGCTTCTTGTCGACGTGGATACAAGGAACATATAGAGGTTGGAATCCGAATGTATGGAATGTACTTCTTTGGAATCAAAAACAATCAGTTGATTGTGCTGAAGAGTAAGATGTTCGTGTTCGACATGAATACGGACGGATCCGTTCAGGCAGAATAAGATCTCCATGGCTTCGTGCCAGTGTGCCGGAATGTGTGTATTTTCAAGAGCTGCCATTGATACCTGGATGCCTAGATTGCCGAGTGGGTGTAGGGCTTCGTGATATGCTTTTGCCATAATAATCTCCTTTTTTATAAATAGTAAATATCAATATCGTTGTAAAACAAGATAATTATAGCACTGGTTTAAAAATGGAAACAAGGCTAAAATACAAGATGTAAACGGAAAACAAATGTAAATCATATATAGATAATAAAAAGGAGAGGTCAATATGAGCACAGTAGCAATTAAGAATACAATGGTAATGAATAACACAGAGAAAAAGGCTGGTTTAGTGGAGCGTTTCAAAAAATATCTTCTGGATAACGCAGAGTATTTTGCAGTAGCTTCAGCAGTGATGTCTGGAAATGGTTATGCAGCAGGACAGATCATGAGAGATGCAAGACGTGTTGCAGCATCTAACAGATAGGAAGAATTTGTGGGCCATTGGGGACGGGGAAAACGGATTTTCCTCCGTCCCCAATGGCTTTTTTTGTTATTGTTATATGGTTGAAATAAAATTAAATATATTAACTCTTGAATATACAAAACAAATGTGCTACAATGCAATTACTTCAAAAAAGCATTCGCTTTTTACATGATTCTTTATCGTGAAATTAGATTGCCAAAACTGCTGACAGCAGATAAGAACAAAGCAGCAGAAGCGCTGGGAGCATATCAGGTAAAGAAGCAGGGGGAATATACATTAGAGGATTACTATGCCCTGCCCGATGACCAGAGATATGAATTGATTGATGGCGTTTTATATGACATGGCAGCACCTGCCGTTACACATCAGGAGATTGCGGATGTGAAAAATCAGAAGGCAATTGTGTATGATCTGGGAGATGATTTTGGAGAAAATATGGATCTGATGATATATGGAATGGATGGGGAAGTGCCGGTTGGAATTTATGATGGGGAGTGTAGGATAGATTTTGAGGAAATTGTCAACAGTGTTGTAAATATTTAGCACATTTATATTATAAAAGAAAAAATGAATATTATTTCAAAATCCAGTACATAACCAGTTGAAAAAAATATGCTATACTGCTGATAGAAGTACTACGAAAAAAGCGGTACAAAAACCAGAAATGGAGAAAAGCATATGAAATTAACAATATTAGGAACCGGAAATGCAACGGTAAGTGAATGTTATAATACTTGTTATGCAATCAGCGATGAAGGGAAACATTTCCTTGTAGATGCAGGCGGTGGCAACCGTATTCTGAAAGTATTAAAAGACACAGGAATCGACATGAATGATATCCACGATATCTTCGTTACACACGAGCATGTAGACCACGTGCTTGGAATTATCTGGCTGGTGCGTATGATCGGACAGAGAATGAACCAGGGAAAATATGAAGGTGATCTTCGCATTTACTGCCATGAGGAGCTGGCAGAGAAGATTCAGGCAATCGCAAATATGACGATCCAGCAGAAGGTCTGTAAGCATATGGGGGAGCGAATCCAGTTTGATGTCGTGAAAGACGGAGACAGCAGAACGATTCTTGGATGTCCAGTGACATTCTTCGACATTGGTTCGACAAAGGCGAAACAGTTCGGATTCACCATGCAGCTTAAGAGCGGTAAGAAATTCACCTGTGTTGGTGACGAGCCGTACAATGAGGTGGATTATAAATATGTGAAGGACAGTGACTGGCTGCTTCATGAGGCATTCTGTCTGTTCGGCGAGGCGGATAAATTCAAGCCTTATGAGAAGCATCATAGTACAGTAAAAGAAGCATGCCAGCTTGCGGAAGAACTCGGTGTGCCGAATCTGCTGTTGTATCATACAGAAGAGACACATCTGGCGGAGAGAAAGAAGTTGTATACGGAGGAAGGACAGCAGTATTATCATGGCAATCTGTATGTGCCGGATGATCTGGAGACGTTTGAGATATAGAAAAGCAAAAGGAAATAGATTAGAATGTAAAGAAAACCTGCCGACGGGCAGGTTTTCTTGCGTTCACTTTTGATCCGGAAGGGACAATAAAAAGTCAAAAACCCTGTCCCCATGGCTAAAAAAGATCGAGCATATTATCCAGATAAATCTCTCCCTGACATGCAGTTGATATTCCGGCTTCGTCATATAATAAAGCAGAAATTCAAGAATCAGCGCACTTCCAAGCCCACGCCCTTCAATCTTAAAATTAGAAAATCCCATTGGCATGTAAATATTCTGTATATCATCCACACTGATGAATCCGGGATTTTCCATTGCCTTGGAAAAGCGGTAACCGTTACCGCCATCCGGCGAAGCACAGTGAAACTCCGGGGCAGGATTTCCGAGATTCTTCCGGCTGACGGATTCATAACAAGTCTTTCTGTCCTTACAGCCGAACCAGCAGCATTCATTGCATAAGAATTCTACTTTATCTTTCTGGTGCTGCGACATCAGGTCTAATTTATCGAATACTTTGTTTAACCGGAAGTCCGGTACAATATAACGGAAATCTTCTCGGTTTATTTCAGTTAAAAAATACCTGAAAATCTGTCAGAACTTTTGTGGTTGAAGAGATAAGGTAGAGATCAGGATAATTTTTTTGTAAATAGTTTAATAAAAGCTCGGAGTGCACGATCACGCCATTCCGGAGTTGGTGTGTATGTGGTGAATTATCAGCATCAGAGGCGTGTTCGAACATTTTACAAAGCTCGTTACATTTCTTATCTGTAAGATGTTCTTCCCGTAGCAACGAATTACTGAACGTCAGCCGGGCCGAGATGCCGTATTCCCGCACCAGATCAAGCACGTCTTCCGGATCAGAATATCCAAATGAAGTACGCCCGCCGCCCCAGATACAATCCGAAGGAGCGCCATAGATCGAGCCAATCTCACACCAGTCGTAAAAATATTCCCTGTGTTTCCGGAATAATGGAAGGAATATGCGGTACAATTCGTAAAATTCAAACAGGCCTGGGAGTGGTAAAAGGCAGTAGGATTATTATTTTGAATATTTGCTGTAGTTGCTGTATTCATGTGGTTACCTCTGGAAAATTTTCTATGGTTAATGATAACACATTATCCCGGCAGTGAACACGTATATTTCCGCATATGATACACCACATATACTGCAATCACAAGTTTCGTAAGCGGCATTGCGGACCACAGACTTCCGGGCAGGCAATGTCCTTATAGCATATTTTTAATTTATGTCGAGGTTTTACATGCATTTCACTTGCATTATCCACATACACGTGTATAATGAATCTTGTTCGGTATTTTTGAAAAAAAAGTATAGTAATAGAAAACTTTTGAAAATATGGAGGTGAAAATGTGGATATCGGAAAGAAGCTGAGGGAGCTTAGAAAGCAGAACGATCTGACATTGGAAGATCTGGCTTCGCGCAGTGAGCTTACGAAGGGATTTTTGTCGCAGGTGGAGCGTAACTTAACGGCACCGAGTATTGCAACACTGGCGGACATTCTGGAAGCACTTGGAAGTAACCTGTCGGAATTCTTTCATGAAGAGGAAGAAAAGCAGATCGTATTCGGGGTGGATGATTTCTTCGTAGACGAGAAAGAAGATTATCAGGTGGAATGGATCATTCCGAATGCGCAGAAGAACCAGATGGAGCCGATCCTTATGACACTCTATCCGCATAAAAAGAGCCATGTCCAGACGTCATATACGGGCGAGGAATTTGGCTATGTACTGAAGGGAAATATTACGATCGTGCGTGGTGGCAAAAAGTATAAAGTGAAAGCGCATGAGACGTTTTATATGGATGGTGCGAAGAGCCATTATCTTTACAATCACGGTAACAGCCCGGCAAAGATATTGTGGATCACGACACCGCCGATTTTTTAAAGAAAAGAGAAGTGCAGCTGCAAATGTAAGGAAGAATGAGGATTATGAAACGATACCTTGCGGCTTTAAAATCTGAGAAGGGAGAGGAAAAATGGAAGAGAAAAAACTAATTGAATTTCGCAACATTGTGAAAAGCTTTGACACCCAGGTTGTGTTAAAAGGAATCAATCTGGACATATATGAAAATGAATTCGTAACCCTGTTAGGACCAAGTGGATGTGGTAAGACTACACTGCTCCGAATCCTTGGAGGGTTCCTGGATGCGGACGAAGGAAAGGTGATCTTTGATAATGAAGATATCACCGACAAGCCGCCGTATGAACGAGAGCTGAATACCGTATTCCAGAAATATGCATTATTCCCGCATCTGAGCGTATATGAAAATATCGCATTTGGATTAAAGCTTAAGAAAATGAGTAAAGATATCATCGACCAGAAAGTAATGAAGATGCTGAAACTGATCGGTCTGGAAGGCTATGAGGATAAGAATACGACACTGCTTTCCGGCGGCCAGCAGCAGCGTGTGGCAATCGCGAGAGCGCTGGTCAATGAGCCGAAGGTACTGCTTCTGGATGAGCCGCTGGCGGCGCTGGATTTAAAGCTTCGTAAGGAAATGCAGTATGAGCTGAAGCGTATCCAGCAGGAGGTTGGTATCACATTTATCTTCGTAACGCATGATCAGGAAGAAGCACTTACGATGTCGGATAAGATCGTCGTTATGCAGAAAGGTGAGATCCTTCAGATCGGAACCCCACAGGAGATCTACAATGAGCCGACGAACCGTTTCGTAGCAAACTTTATCGGAGAGAGCAACATCATTTCCGGAAGGATGATTGAGGATTTATAAGGTTCGTTTTTGATGATATTACATTCGACTGCGTGGATTCATGGATTCAAGGAGAATGAGCCGGTGGATGTCGTGATCCGTCCGGAGGATATTGATATCGTGGATGTAAAAGACGGAAAGATGACGGGAGAAGTCTTAAGTGTCCTGTTCAAGGGTGTGCACTATGAGATCATGGTAGAGACCGTTCCGGGAACGAGCGTTACGGTCAACATGCGTGTCATCCGCAATCATGACGTAACCAGTGAAGACGGAAGCGAGAAGATCAGTGCCAACAACTTCTATGTAGTACGTAGAAGATGTAGAGAATCTGGATGATAAGGAAATCGTCGCACTGTCGAATGCACAGGCATGGGAGACAGAAAGTGATGAGTACATTTCCATTGCAAATATTGAATATGAACTGGAAGCAAAAGAAGGCCAGTATCCGGTAACATTCAGCACAGCAAACGGAACCAGCATCGAGAGAACCATCTTTGTAGTTAACCAGCCGTTCGTTAAGAATGAGAAGGCAAATGAAGGTGTTATGGCATTCAACTTCTTCAAGACGGTAGATGAGATTACAGAATCCCAGGCATTGGATACGGATCTTAAGACATGGGCAAATGCACAGGGATGGAAACTGACGGATGAAGACCAGAGCGTGGACATCAGTGTAGACTATGATTTTGATCCGGAAGAAGTAACAGAAGGCGTGTATGAGATTACATTTTCCACTACGGGACGTGAGTTCAAGATCCATACAACGGATTATTCGGAGGAAGGACAGGAGGTCGGCCTGACATTCTTCCCGGAAGATATCCACGTTATGCCAAAGGTGGTATTCTAAGATGAAGAAATTTTCACAGTTAGCATTTCCGTATATCGTGTGGGCAATATTGATGTTAGTATTCCCGATGGTCCTGATCGCACTTTATTCCGTGACAGATCAGGGAAACAGCATCTTATCGTTCACATTTACACTGGAACATTATGCCAAATTTTTTACCGACCCGGATTTCTTATTGATCCTCTGGCGTTCCATTGTAATTGCGGTGAAGACAACGGTGATCTGTCTGTTGCTGGGCTATCCGATTGCATATTATATTGCGCGCAGTGAGCAGAAGAAGCAGAATGCGCTGATCCTTGTGATCACGATCCCGATGTGGATCAACATGCTGGTAAGAACGTATGCATGGATCGGACTCTTAAGCGACGGCGGTCTGATCCAGAGAATCCTGCATATGGTGGGACTTGGAAAGGGATCACTTCTTTATACAGAAGGGGCAGTGCTTTTGGGAATGGTATATAACTTTCTGCCATTTATGATCCTGCAGATCCAGACGTCACTTAGTAAGATGGACAATTCCTTGCTGGAAGCGAGTGCAGACCTTGGGGCAAGCCCGGCGCAGACATTTAAGCGTGTGACACTGCCGCTTTCCGTGCCGGGAATCATCAACGGGATTACGCTGGTATTTCTTCCGGCAGTCAGTTCTTTCTTCATACCGAAGCTGCTCGGCGGCGGTCAGTATTTCCTCATCGGAAATATGATCGAGAACCAGTTCATTACGGTTGGAGAGTGGAACTTCGGAAGTGCCATTTCCATGATCATGGCGGTCATCATGATGGTACTTATGATGGTTGTCCGTAAGATCGAGATTCGTAACCAGGGCGAAAGGGGGTATAATCGTTATGAATAATAAGGGAAAACGTCCGATAGGGAAGATCCTTATGATACTGGCGGTTGTGTTCTTCTATCTTCCGATCCTGTACATGATCATATTCTCATTTAACGATGGGAAATCACTGACGAGTTTTACAGGATTTTCACTCCGCTGGTACAAACATATGCTGGATTCATCAGATATGATGGATGCACTGTCGACGACATTCAGTATCGCGCTGCTTGCGACATTTATCTCAACAGTAGCGGGAACAATTGCAGCGATCGGAGTCAGCAAGTCGAAGAAACTGATACGTGACCTGATGGAGCAGGCGAATAACCTGCCGATCATGAACCCGGAGATCGTAACTGCGATCGGATTCATGTTATTATTCATCACATTCCATGTGGAAAAAAGGATACGTTACCATGCTTCTGGCACATATTGCATTCTGTATTCCATATGTTATGTTATCGGTCATGCCAAAGATAAAATCGCTGGATCCGAACCTTGCCGATGCGGCAATGGATCTGGGGGCAACACCGTGGCAGGCACTGACGAAAGTTGTTGTGCCACAGATCACGCCGGGAATTGTAGCCGGTGCATTGATCGCATTTACCATGTCAGTGGATGATTTTATTATCTCTTACTTCGTAACCGGACGTGGTGTGAAGAACTTAAGTATCATGGTGTATACAATGAGTAAACGTGTCAACCCGAGTATCAATGCAATCTCGCACTGGTGGTTGTGATCATCACGATTGTACTTGTGATCATCAATGCTGCACCGGCACTTTTTGCAAAACGTGCGAAGAGAAACAGCATCGCCAGACGGAATGTACTGGGTACCGGCAGTTGCGGTTGTGTGTGTACTGGCGATCGTAGCCGAGTTGTGACATATAATAACAAGAACGAGCCATTAGCCATTCGAGGGTCAGACGCTTCGTATCT
>ENA-OQKR01000774-OQKR01000774.1-human-gut-metagenome-genome-assembly--contig:-NODE-774-length-11875-cov-3.409772_pt1 | contig 11875 bp, 16 predicted proteins | sample MGYA00242803_ERZ504806 | MGnify/ENA primary metagenome ERZ504806 (study PRJEB26092, sample SAMD00036399) | human gut metagenome | host: Homo sapiens | study: EMG produced TPA metagenomics assembly of...
ATATTTTTCATTTTTTGATCACTACCTGATCACCGCCAGGCCCCAGTGCCATCTCAATGGCAATTTCTGGCATATTCGTAATTCTGGATTATACGTTAGAAGCATTTCAGACCGATTTCCGATACTTAATGTCACAGCCATTTTCATTTCCGATGTTTAACCGCTTTAACCTCATCCAGGATATGAAAACGCTGTTCCTTTCAGTGTTTCCAGTGAACTCTGGCGCATGATCAGAAGATATTTATCTTTTCTCCAGTTTCTTCACAAGGCCGTCAAAGTTGGAAAAATACTTGGTGATCTTTCGGTCGATCAGTGCGATAAGCAGAGATCTTCTCACATCCTCCACGCTCTCCAGTGCTTCTTCATAATTATCCAGATAAGCCAGTGCTACAACAAGCTTGTTATCCTCATTTTTCTGGATGTATTCCTTAAGCTCTGTTTCATCATAAAGATACATGGCGATCAGACTGACATTCTGGGACATATTCTCCAGAATATCCGCATGGCTGACTACTTCACCCATAGTCACCCGCTGCATGGAAACCCGATAGATCCGATCCCCGAAATGTATACTCATCTCAGAAATTTCCGGTTCATCGGCTACAGGAAGCTTGTCCGGAGTAATATCCGGGAAAACTGTGCTGATATTTTTTTTATAAAACTGATCTCTCCCCGTGATCTCTGAAAAAATACGGTTGGACCAGATCATGCGGCCTTCCATATCCATAATGGCATAAGGAAGCGCCAGTTCTTCCAGCATCCGCTTTTCTACCACATCATACTGATTGGCAAATGCGATCATATCATTGATGATCAGCGGTTTGTGATATCGAAAAAGCTGTACTGCGATAAAAATATAGATCACAGTACCTACAGACACCAGAATTCCGGCCTTTACACTTACAATAAACACCAGCAGGTCCAGCAGCACGACCAGGACCGAAAGGTACAGCGGCCAGCGCATGAAGTGTTTCATAGGCCCCTTGAATTTAACTTTGTTGTTCATTGCTTTTTCCTGTTCTTAATGTAATTTAACCCACAAGTTATTTAACATTATACCAGATTCCTTATTATAATTCCATAGCAATGATAAAATCTGTTTTGCTCATAAAAAAAACAGGGCCGCTGCCTCCAGATGACTGCTCATCTGTTTCGCAACGACCCCGTATAAGATCAGAATTAGTCCTGAACGTATGGCATCAGGGACATATGACGTGCTCTCTTAACAGCAACTGTCAGTGCTCTCTGATGTTTTGCACAGTTTCCTGTGATTCTTCTTGGAAGGATTTTTCCTCTTTCAGAAACATATTTTCTTAATTTTGCTACATCCTTGTAATCGATTTCATTATTTTCTTTACCGCAGAATACACAAACTTTTTTTCTTCTGCGTCCGCCTCTTCTCTTCATTGGAGAATCTGGTCTTTCACTTTTATTGTAAGCCATGAATATTACCTCCTTATCGAAATCTAATGACTCGCATCCGGGCCAGTGCCTTATGCGTATTAGTTAAATGGCAAGTCCTCATCAATACCATCCGGAATATTCATAAAACCATCTGCGGAGCCGCTTCCACCTGCTGTCGGAGCGGATGGTGCGCTTGCCGGCCCACCGAAGTTACCACCATGATAACTGTCACTGGATGCCTTGCTCTCTGCAAATTCCTGGTCTTCTACTACTACCTCTGTGGTATAGACCTTCTGGCCTTCCCGGTTGGTGTAGCTTCCGGTCTGGATTCTTCCACTGATTGCGATCTTGATACCCTGACGGAAGTATTTTTCAGCGAACTCTGCTGCTCTGCCGAATGCCACACAGCTGATAAAATCAGCGGTTGCTTCCCCGTCTCTTTTGAATCTTCTGTCAACAGCCAGTGTATATCTCGCGATTGCCAGTGAATTGTCTCCTGCTGAATATCTTACCTCAGGATCTCTTGTTAAACGACCCATTAAAATAACTTTGTTCATATTCTTACCTCTCTTGTAAATGTATCTACTTTTACGGGATCTTACAAACCTTTAATGGGCTTGGCACTTAAGAAAAATTAAGCTTCTTTCTTAACAACTAAATATCTCATTACATTGTCCATGATACGAACGTGTCTTTCAACTTCTGCAGGACAGGTTGCATCTGCTTCGAACTGAATGAAATAGTAGAAGCCTTCTCTCATTTTCTGAACTTCGTAAGCTAATCTCTTCTTACCCCATTCTTCAACTTCTGTAACTGTTCCGCCGTAACGTGCTACATAACCTTTAGCTTTCTCTACTACGGCTTCACGAGCTTCATCCTCGATTTTTGCATTCACAACCAATGCTAATTCATATTTGCTCATGCTGTTTTACCTCCTTTTGGACTTTTGGCTTCCGGTTTCAGGACCGGAAACAAGGATAAATTATATATCACAAGTTGATATTCTACCATGAATCAGGAACAATTTCAAGTGTTTTCTTCACTCTTTTTCCGTAAATTTCTTGTGTTTTTTTCCACCAGTTTTCTTGCGATCATGATCTGGTGTCCGCACCCGGTACATTTCAGACGGAAGTCCGCGCCCACGCGAAGGATTTCCCATTCGCTGCTGCCACACGGATGCTGTTTTTTCAGTTTTACGATATCTCCTATTTCATACTGATATGTCATGTTCTGTTTCCCCTTACTTTCATCTGTGAAAAAATCTGTCCGATCGGTTTCTGGATCAGAAGATCCGCGTTACGATCCTGCGGTGTCGCACCTTTGTTGATCAGCACCAGTGCCTTTCCCCGGAAATAATCGAGAAGTCCGGCTGCCGGATATACCGCCAGCGAAGTTCCGCCAACGATCATCACCTCTGCTTCGGCAATCGTACGGATGGCATCCGCTACCACCTCGTTGTCCAGTCCCTCTTCATATAAAACGACATCCGGCTTGATCACACCGCCACACTCACATTTTGGAACCCCTGCGGAATGCAGCATGTAAGATGCATCATAAAACTTATGGCATTTCATACAGTAATTTCTGTGTACCGATCCGTGCAGTTCCATCACATGTTTACTTCCTGCCGCCTGGTGGAGTCCGTCGATGTTCTGTGTCACCACACCGGTAAGCTTTCCTGCCTCTTCCATCTCGGCAAGTTTCTTATGCGCATCATTCGGCTTCGCATCCAGCGCCAGCATCTTATCCCGGTAGAACCGGTAAAACTCATCCGTGTGGCGCATGAAAAATGTATGGCTTAAGATGGTCTCCGGTGGGTAGTCATATTTCTGATTATAAAGTCCATCCACACTTCGAAAATCCGGAATCCCACTCTCGGTAGAGACTCCTGCACCGCCGAAAAATACGATCCGGTCGTACTGATCTACAAGTTCCTGTAATTTTTCCACATCCTGTTCCATTACGCATCCTCCTTATCCACATATTTCGTGAAGTTCTTCCACACGTCCACATTCTGTTGCTTCATTATTTATACGTTCCAACCCAGCGCGCCTGTACCACGAATCGCATCGATTCATTCGACGTACAGGTAGACAGTGTCACCACATAATCGTCCTTGCTGAGTCCTTTTGTCTTCATATTTACTTTCGACTGTTTCGCCATCTTGTCCACATACACACCAAACTGGTCGTCATGTTCGCTGAACAGCGTATATACATCGCTGTTTACGTTTGCATACTGCATCGAGAAAATCTCATACCGATATTTTCCGTCCGGTGTACAGATCCACAGATATTTGCTGTCCTTGTATTTGCCGCTTTCATACATCTGTTTTAATTTTCCGAACATCGAACCGTTTTTCATATTATGACCGTAGATGATCGTATTACAGTCAGAAAAATCCGATGCATTCGTAGAATCAATAAAGATCGATCCCGCAAAATTATAGGTCTGTTTGATCGTCCGGTGCAGATAATACTCATTGTCCTCTCCCTGTGTGATCGGATAACTGATCGAAGGGATTGCTTCGAGTTCGAGCCATCCTACCACATCGTCATTGATTGCCTTTAGTGCATCAAAATCCACCTCCGGCGGATTGACGGTAATCTCTTCCTCTTCCGGAATGATCAGATTACCCTCCTCATCTTTCTTTTCTTCCACTACTTCCAGCGGTTCGCTGCTCTGTACTGTCGTTGCTTCTGCCACAGCATGGTATCGTCACCCCTGTTATACCCCAGGTAGATCGTTACCAGCTGATACATGGAAAAACAGAACACTGCAAGTGCGATCAGAAACAGCAGTTTCCAGAAAATTCCCGCCGTCTCTTCTCTTTTTTTCTTTGCTGTCATCTCTTCCTTATATCCTTTCTTGTCTCTTTGCTTCGTTATCCCTGAAAATGAACCGTGATCGGACAGATCTCGCAGTCCGTACCGACACGCATCGCCGGTCCCCAGACGCCCACACCTGAAGTTACGATACTGTGCAGATTTCCTTTTTTCAGATAGCCGCAGGCATTTTCCCACATCAGTTTGATTGTCAGGTTACCCGGGAACATCTGACCGTCATGCGTATGACCGCACAGCTGCATATCAGCACCGGCTGCTTCCAGTTCCTCCAGCTGTTTCGGCTGGTGTTCCAGTACGATAATCGGTTTGGTCTTATCCAGATCACCCAGGATCTCTTCCGGCTCCATCCGGTTGGTTGTTCCGTCACCCGGCTTCTGTACATCTTTTCTTCCCACCAGATAAAAAGCATCGTCGATCAGCGTCACTTCGTCATCCAGCATCTGAATCCCTGCTTTTTTTGCAAATTCTTCAAACCGCGGATCACGCACTTCATTTTCTTTGGAAGTCACGGAAAATCCGCCAAGCAGACGCTCCGTTACATCGTGATTGCCGAACACACCGAACGAACCATATCTGCTCTTGATTCCCGCCAGCGTTTTTGCGATCTTGTCCGGATTCTGCAACGCTTCGTATTCATTATCAAAAATATCTCCTGCAAATACCACCAGATCCGCATCCTGTTCATTGATCTTTTTGACCATCCGTTGCATCTGCCGATCTCCCACACTGTAGCCCAGATGCAGATCGGCAATCAGCACCACTTTCAGGTCGCTGTTGTCTCCACAGTTTTTCCGGATCGTCACTTCATAAGGGTTCACCTTTACGATATGAGAATGTGCGATACCGTAGGCACTCATTCCTCCGACCAGAGCGGTCAAAAAGATTCCCACAAACACATAACCCACCTTGCTGAAAAAGAAATCATGCACTTTTCCCGGGATTCTTTTCAGGATCAGTCTCAAAATATCTGCAACTGCAATAAACATCAGGATATATACAAACGTTCCCAGCCAGTAATTGCTGATGCGTTTTACCAACACCTGAAATCCCGAGGACGGGAGTAAAAATGCAAACAGCAGAGATAACGCCAGCAGGGAATAAATCACAATATACGGCACCACGAACCATTTCGAATGAAAGCGTTTTGAACACGCAGTCAGCCATTTGTGTACCCGGTGCAGAATGTAAAGGTTTAAAGCTATATAAATCGGTATAATAATCAGTAAAATCATGTGCTCTCCTCTATGTTGTGTCTCTCTGTTTTACAGATCCAGTTTCATATCGCCGTCCTTGATAAAATTATGCTTTCTCATAAACTGTGCAAATACCACCGAAAGGAGTGCAGGCAGCACAAACTGAATCACAACAATTTTCAGAAGTACCACAACCGGATGTTCCGTCTGCGCCATCACCTGCCAGGTCATGATCTGTCCCACGAATCCGGCAGATCCCATTCCGGAACCGGTCGCGTTGTTTGTCATATGCAACAGCATCGTGGAGACCGGACCAAGCACGGCACTTGAGAGGAGCACCGGAAGCCAGATAATCGGTTTTTTCACGATATTCGGCACCTGTAACATAGAAGTTCCCACGCCCTGCGCGATCAGACCGCCCACACCGTTTTCCCGGAAACTTGCCACTGCAAATCCTACCATATTACAGCAGCATCCCACGGTAGCGGCTCCCGCTGCCAGCCCGGAAAGATTCAGGATCACACCGAGTGCCGCAGAACTGATCGGCAGTGTCAGAATCATACCCATCAGGACAGACACCACGATTCCCATCAGAAACGGCTGCTGCTCGGTTCCCCAGTTGATCAGTCCGCCAAGCCACGCCATAAAGGAAGAAATCGGCGGTCCAACGAGGATACCCACAGCGGATCCTGTTCCAATCGATAGTAACGGAACCAGAATGATATCCAGTCTCGTCTTTCCCGCGATCAGATGACCGATCTCAATTCCCACATACGCAGCGACAAAAGCGCCAAGCGGTTCTCCCGGTCCCTGTAATACCAGATTCCCATCCACAAGCAGTGTTCCAGCCAGCACTTTCGATGCGTACCCGCCGATCATACCACTGGTAGCCGCTGATAACACGACCATCGGAGATTCCTGAAACTTGTACGCCACACCCACACCGATTCCGGCACAGGTCAGTCCGGCTGCCACTTTTCCCACCGCATAGATCAGCGCCCCGATGGATCCGCCTGCAAGCGTCCCGATCTGCTGGATGATTGTTCCGATGATCAGAGTCGCAAAAAGCCCCAGAGCCATTCCGCTGAGCCCGTCTATAAATACCCGGTTCAGATATTTCTTAATCAGATTCATACTTAACCCTTTCCTGTTCACCTCTTTATTTTTCAGTCTGACCAAAGTGTAACACGGTTATTACCAATCTTCCAGTACTATTTGACAAATCCACCGCATAAGCATATAATATAATTAATGACGCGGGATGGAGCAGTCTGGAAGCTCGTCGGGCTCATAACCCGAAGGTCGCAGGTTCAAATCCTGCTCCCGCAATTTTTTATGCCAATTTTTAAAGCAGATGGACTGATGAGACATCATCTGGCAATTTTCAGTTGTCAGGTGGTGTCTTTTTATTGCATTGCAAATCAATAATTGGTCCGGTGGATCAATTTTGATTTGTGCGAGCAACGAGTCAAAGTCCATGCTTGCATGAGACCTTGGCGACTGCCGCGATAACGAGTCAAAAAAAGAAGAGTGACTGCTTTTAACAGCCAACTCTTCTTCCTATATTTATCTTCTGTTTTTATTTTACAGCAGATGTGCACGGATCTCGTCTGCGCTTAGCGGGAAAGGTATGCCGGAGCTACATCGAAGACAGTTTTGCATCCTGTCATTCCTTCTGCTTTCATGCGGCTCAGTGCTCTTGCATAGCAACCAGTACGCTGGAGGTGAATTCCGGGTTGGACTCCAGTTTCAGAGAATACTCGATCATCTGATGGGATTTTCATTTTCACGGTCATACCGCTTCTCATACGAAACCACCGTGCGGCATCTTGTTATGAACAGCGTCAAATTCTTCTTCAGAGATGAAGTTTACTGTGGTATCGTATTCATCAAAATAGTTTTTCATAGTTTTGATGGATTCTTCGATCTGTTTTTTATCAGCACCTTCCTCAGCAACTACGAAGCACTCTCTGGTGTGTTTCTGACGGGTTGTCAGTTCCGGCTGTTTTCCGGCTCTTACCTGATCCATAGCTTCTTCTACCGGAACGGTGTACTGGATACCACGTTTTACACCCGGGATTCTTCGGATCGCATCAGAGTGTCCCTGGCTTACGCCTTTGCCCCAGAATGTATAGGTTTTTCCGTTTGGCAGAATGGATTCTGCATAGATACGGTTCAGAGAAAACAGACCCGGATCCCAGCCTACAGAGATCATAGCTAGATGTCCGTTCTCTTTTGCAGCTGCATCTACATTTGCAAAATGCTGCGGGATATTTGCATGTGTATCAAAACTGTCGATCACGTTAAAATCTTTTGCCAGTTCCGGTGTCTGTTTTGGAAGGTCAGTAGCGCTTCCTCCGCAGATGATCATAACGTCAATCTGATCTTTCATATTTTTTGCATCTTCCATGGTGTATGCTTTTACGCCAGGTGTTTTGATGGCTACTGTTGCAGGATCTCTTCTGGTAAATACGCCTGCCAGTTCCATATCTGCGTTCTGACGGATTGCCATCTCAACGCCTTTTCCCAGATTGCCGTAACCTGCAATACCGATTCTATTTTTTCCATCGTTCGTTCTCCTCCTGTCTCTTCTATACGCTTCCGTAATCTTCTCATACCTGATATTACGAAGATTCTCCGCGCGCACACGCTTTGCCGCCTCCGTACCTGCGGCTTTCGGGGATCCTGTTTTTAAACTGCTGCCTTATATTTATCACTTTACCTCGGCACAGTCGTAAATCTCCTTTTGTATCCTATCACATTTTAATGTCCCGTTCAAGCCATTCATAATGTTCTTCTAATGCAAAAAGTCCTTCCTGAATATTTCCCTCAATAAGACAGGTGGCAATATTTTTATGAAGCGTAATCCATTCGTCCGTGTCGATGGATGCCGCCTGTCGAAGAACGACCTCGCCCTCTGAGCGCATGATCTCGGACAACGCATTGGTCAGAAGAATCAGCAGGCGGTTCTGCGAGTATTCAAATACCAGATGATGCAGTTCGTGATCTGCCCGCATCCGTTCCTCGAGATCCCCATTTTCCATCCGATGGATGATCTCCCCTGCCTTTTCTTTCCTTCTGCCGTGATCAGCGCGCAAGCCTGTACATACGCCTGTTTTTCCAGAACCGACCGAAGCTGATTGACTTCCCGGTAATTACTCTCTTCCATCAGAACCAGCATGGAAAAAACACTGCTGAGGCTTTCTCCCATCCGGTTTACCAGAAAATTTCCCTTGCCGTGACGGCTTTCCAGAACGCCTGTATGCTCCAGAATCCGTAGTGCTTCCCGGACCGAATTTCGGGAAATCCTCAGTGTTTCCATCAGTTCCCGCTCGGAGGGTATCTTCCCGCCATAAGAAATATCTTTGTTTTTTATCAGTGTTTTCAAATATTCCAGTACCTGGTCATAGGCTTTTGGTGAAGTTGCCTGTACACTTTCCTTATCCAACTGTTTTTCTCACTTTCTTACTTTTCTTCCCTGCCAGACCCACAGCCGGCATGATTTCCGGACAAAAATACCCGACATATTTTTACATCAGACTTGCAAAAACAGAAGATGTTACCACCGTCAGCAAACCTGCCACAGCGATTGCAAGACTGCTCATCGCACCCTCGATCTCACCCAGCTCCATCGCTTTTGCTGTTCCGATGGCATGAGCGGCAGTTCCAAGAGCCAGTCCTTTTGCCACCGGTTCTTCCAGATGAAAGAGCTTACAGACAAGATCTGAAATCACATTTCCAAGGACACCCGTAATGACGATAACTGCTACGGTAATAGTTACCACACCGCCAAGTTCTTCCGATACCCCCATACCAATGGCTGTAGTAATGGATTTCGGAAGCAGAGTTACATACAACTGAGAGTTCAGATGGAACGCCCGCGCCAGGATGTAAACACCGACCATACTTGCCAGCACCCGGACAGAATGCCCGCTGCAACGGCTTTGATATTATCTTCAGCAGTTCAATCTGTCGATAAAGGGGGACAGCCAGACTGACCGTCGCCGGTGTCAACAGATAACTGATATACTGTCCACCTTCGTTATAGGTATCATAATCAATATGAAACAGAATCAGCACCGCCATTACGCAGATGACTGCAATCAACAACGGATTAAAAATTGCCAGTTTAAATTCTTTTTCAGAAGAGTTCCGATCTCATAGGCCACCAAACTGATCGCCGCACCAAAAAATACGGAATTTGTCAGGAAATCTTTCATTTTCTTTCCCTCCTTACGTTTTCTCTCCCAGCGGATCACCCGCTGTGTCACCTGTCCGGTCACTCCCATGACAAGTACAGTTGTTACTACCGTCACTACGACCACCGGAACCACGACCGGTCGCAGCACATCCCATGCATTCAAAAGTCCTACTGCCGCCGGGATAAACATAACCGGCATAATTTCTATCAGAAAATCAGCGGCTCCCTCTACCTGATCCAGCTTTACAATACCGGTAAGAAGTGCAGCCAGCAACAATACCAGCCCATACACACTGGCCGGAACCGGAAGTGGAATCACCATACGGAAAAACTCGCCGATAAACGAGAACAACAATATCATACAAAACTGTCTTACGTGCTTCAAAATATTTCTCCTTTCACTGGTAGTACCAGTTTCAGATTATACTGACCTGACCTTTTCCTGTCAAGGAGCAAATTCCCCATAGAAATACAGAAATCTCCGGCGATTCATTACAAATCGCCGGAGATTTTTCTTCAAGAAATGCTACCTGCTCATATTTTTGCAAGTCCATAGTCAGAAACCTTCCTGCAAACAAACTTCTGTCAGTTTTCTGACCTTTTGACTCTACTGCCCATTATCCCAGCATTTTCTCCAGATCTTCCTTCGGATCCCCGATCGGGCTGATCTGATAATTTTCTACCAGATACTGTAGCACATTGGGAGACAGAAATGCCGGGAGAGACGGTCCGAGATAAATATTTTTGATTCCAAGGTGCAGAAGTGTCAGCAGGATGCACACCGCCTTCTGCTCGTACCAGGAAAGCACCATGGAAAGCGGAAGTTCATTGACTCCGCAGTCGAAAGCTTCTGCAAGCGCGACTGCCACTTTGATGGCTCCGTAGGCATCGTTACACTGTCCCATATCCATGATCCGAGGGAAACCGCCGATGCTTCCGAGATCCAGATCGTTAAACCGGTATTTTCCACACGCCAGTGTAAGAATAATCGTATCTGCAGGTGTCTGTTTTACGAATTCCGTATAGTAGTTTCTGCCTTTTCTCGCTCCATCACATCCGCCTACCAGGAAGAAATGCCGGATTGCTCCTGCTTTTACCGCATCCACGATCTGATCTGCTGCCTGCAGGATCGTTCCGTGTCCGAAACCGGTGGTCAGCTTTTCTCCGCCGTTGATTCCCTTGTACTGCCTGTCTTCCTCAAATCCGCCAAGTTCCAGTGCCTTTTCGATCACCGGTGTGAAATCTTTTCCGTCATCTACATGCACCACACCCGGATAAGAAACCACTTCCGTGGAAAAGACGCGGTCTGCGTAGCTCTCCTTCGGTGGCATCAGACAGTTGGTCGTAAACAGGATGGCTCCCGGAAGATCCGCAAATTCTTTCTGCTGGTTCTGCCATGCCGTTCCGAAGTTTCCTTTCAGATGACCGTATTTTTTCAGTTCCGGGTATGCGTGTGCCGGAAGCATCTCGCCATGGGTATAGATATTGATGCCCTTTCCTTCGGTCTGTTCCAGAAGCAGCTTCAGATCACGCAGATCATGACCGGTAACCACGATAAACGGCCCTTTTTCCACTTTCAGTGAAACCTCTGTAGGTTTCGGAATTCCGTAAGTCTCTGTGTTGGCACGATCCAGCAGTTCCATACAGGTCAGATTAACTTTTCCCGTCTCCAAAACCACCGGGAGAAGTTCTTCCATGCCAAGATCCATAGACAACGTAGCCAGTGCTTTATATAAAAAGAAGTTCACTTCTTCCGACTGATATCCAAGTACCATCGCATGGTATGCATACGCTGCAACACCCCGGATGCCGAATAGCAACAGGGATTTTAACGACCGGATATCCTCGTCTGCATTCCAGATTTGTTCCATAGCATAATTGTCTGTATTTCCACATTTTGCCACACAGGTTCCGCATCCCGGTGCGATTCTGTTTTTTTTCCTCTTCCACACGCTCGATCATCACACGAATCGTCTCTTCGTTGAAACTTACATTGGTCAGTGTTGTAAATAATCCCTCGATGATCACCCGGTCGGTATCGGCGGTCTTCGGATTGTTGCCGCAGGTCTTCGCAAGACCGATCAGTGCCCCTGTCAGTTCATCCTGCGCTTTTGCCACATCTGCGGTCTTTCCGCACACTCCGCGGCTTCCGGTACATCCATTGCATCCTGCTGTCTGCTCACACTGAAAACAAAACATATTTTTCTCCATTTTTTGTACTCCTTTTATCA
>ENA-OQKR01000776-OQKR01000776.1-human-gut-metagenome-genome-assembly--contig:-NODE-776-length-11849-cov-2.645624_pt1 | contig 11849 bp, 10 predicted proteins | sample MGYA00242803_ERZ504806 | MGnify/ENA primary metagenome ERZ504806 (study PRJEB26092, sample SAMD00036399) | human gut metagenome | host: Homo sapiens | study: EMG produced TPA metagenomics assembly of...
GCGGGAAGGTCATGGTCGGTGACTTCCTCGCATTGGGCGCGCGTGCGGATGGAGTGGTCGAGGTCCAGACCGCTGTCCCATAGCGGGTACCAGAGTTTGTTGGCCAACTCGTTGAGCTGCTGGTCGTAATTGCTTCATTTCCTGGGTTTTCACATAGAATCGTTCGTCAGCAGTAAGCTTTTCCAATTCCATATAAAGTTTGCTGATCAGTTTTCTTTCATTTATATCTAATGCAAAAATATTAAAGATCAGCTCTACATTTTTAGAAATATCAGCTTCTTTTTCATTATCTGATAATACGAATCTACCTTCTTTTCCTTCCACCTGATCTGCTAATTCCATTACATATTCTGAAAAGTATTCGGGTGATTCTATTACCCATTCTGTGCAATGAATTGCATCGACAAGAATAGCTTCATTCAGGTTGATATGTACCAGCTTCATAGAATCACCAGCCTTTCATCTGTATCTAATACTTCACTTTTTGTCTCACCTATTGCAATATCCATCTTTGCATACTGCTTTTCAGTTACCGTCAGCAACTGGATCAAGCCTTCTTCCGGTTTGTTCTTATGGACATTATCTACAATCGCCTTAACTGCGGTTCCATTTAATGCAAGTTTACAGTACACTGATTCCTGCAGCATAAGGAATCCATTCTTCAGAAGATATTTTCTGAATTTTCTATAGGCTCTTTTATTTTCACCCGTTATTACCGGAAGATCAAAAAATACTAATACCCTCATAAATCTATAACTCAATTTTATAAAATCGAACCAATGCACTGTCATCCTCATTCAATGCGTCAAATACACTTTTGCAATAAATTTTTATTGCATTACTCACATACTGGATTTTTCCGTCAATCTGTACTTCCTGATTCAGGATATCAACCAGCCACATTTTTTCTTCATGTTCAAACTGCTCCAGTTTCATTCCCAGAACACATTTATCCACTAGCGGTCTGAACGGTTCCATCAGATCTGAAGCCAGATTAAACTGATTAAACATATTATCATGAAAAAGTCCCAGTTGAGTTATATATCCATTTGCTACAATTTCCCTTGTAAAGGACGATAAAATAATTGAATATCCATAATTCAAAGCTGCATTGATAAGATTATCCTCTGTTCTGGTGAAATCAAGCCCGAATAATGCATTAAAATATACTTTTGCGGCATGTCCTTCCCTGTTGGTTTCATCATTCCATGCGATCTGCTGTAAATAAGATGACAGAAGCTCAGCTTCTTCCTTTCCCAATAATTCTAATAATTCTTTTTGCTTTCTGATTTTTTCAGATACAATTTCCGTCCAGACAGCTTCTTTTGTATTTTGTCTCCACGCAATCTGCTTACGAATCTTATTACTGGTATCATGACTTCCATAATAGCTGACCAGTTCTGATGACGGATTTCTTTTTTTCTATCACAAAAGATAACTTTAAACCTTTCTTTTCGTCAGTTCTGCCAACAGACTGGTCGTGAGCGAGACTGCTGTAGATTCTATCAATACTACAGCAATCTCATTCTAACGCTACTTTCGTCGTATGTTCCCCCTATCACCACCATAAATCCAAGTTGTAAATCTAATTTAGCTCTTTTGGAATGACGATCGTCGCCAGCTCATACTCTTAAAAGATCAATCTCTTTTTCATAAATTCCTGTAGGAGACTGATTGACAATAGAAATATTTTTACATTTACTGATATTATTATTCATGACCAGGATTCCTGCACTTGCCGGACCTCCGATCATTTTCAGATTTGATGCTCCACTCTGACACTGGAATAAATGCAGAATTTCATACAACACCTGACACTTTGCTTCAACGGAGAGATCAATAAATTTCTCTTTTCCATTGACCAGCGTTTTTTTCCTGTGAAGAGAGTCGCACCCCATAAATACTGTGCCGGATCTTATCTAAAAATGTCTCATAAAGCTTTAGCAACTCTTCTTCTGTTATTCCATCACGCACACTGATCTTTACATTCTTATCTTCTTTCTGTCTCTGAATATATTTCACTACTTTTTTTAAAGTTTTCATATCCTCTTTTGATAAAATCAGTTGATTTGCACCTTTAAAAATCAACTGATTACTAGTTCTTCCAGAAAGCCACATATAAAATCCATCGACTTTAAATAAAGTATCAATTTTAATCTTTTTGATCAGTATTTTCGGCTCTCTCAATCCACGTTCTTCCATCAGATAGTTTCTGGCACTTTCCATATCTTTTTCCACTCTGTCTTTTAGATAAATTGGTACGAACTCAATCGTTCTCTGCTCTTTTCCTTTCTTATCTTTTGAGCTTACAAGCATAAAATAAGCTCCTGCTGCCTTATTATATCCTCCGTATTTTCCGATATCCCGCAATCGTTCATCACTTTCTTTGACCGGCACCTGCCCCTTTCCTTTTTTCAGAATCTGCTGATCAAATAATCCACCTTTTACTTCATAGGATCGACGCGTCACAAGAATATGATTCTTCTCCATCATGGCTCTGACCTGAACAATAGAGCCACTCTTTCCCGCTTTCCAGGCGATTTCTCCATCTCTCGCGACATCCCATATAAACATTTTTTCAAGATTATATGTTCGCCCCGGATTCTCTTTCACAAACCAGCCTGCATTTTTTGTGAATTTTACAAAATAAACATTTCCTACAACAATATTCAGGTAAGCATCTTTTGCATGATGAAGATCATTCATGTCCCTCACTTTAATAAAATCAAAATCCTGCCTGAATTTTGAAACTGTCTTTGCCTTCACATAAACAATTTCCGTATCAGGAAGAATTTTCTTTAAAATTTCAGCAACAGCTTTTGTACTCTGTCGCGTTTCAACGATCTGACGCTCAATAAATCCTGCCAGTTCATTGGCATCCAGAGGATTATTCCGAACCAGGCGGTCATATTTTTCTTTTGGAATAAATCCTCCTGTCAAAAGGGATTTCCAAAATGGCATCATTTTCTTTTGAATGTCTGCTGCGATCGGATAAGTATCTGATTTTTTCGCATTGTATTCTTTTTTTACCAGTACCCGGTTCTTCAGACTATCATCCATCGTTTTAGACTGTGGGTAAATATGATCAATATCATACTTTGTATTATCCCATAAATCTTCCAGATCGATCGGCTCACCGGAATACATACATCTGCCTTTCTGTGTATAATATAAATATAATTTATCACTTCTTAACTGGTGTTCTTCATGCTTCTCAAGACTTGTACATAAAGCTTCTATCCATTCCGGCTCTTCCTTTTTACATTTTTTGTACAGATCTGACAGCGTCTTTTTTCTTGATTCCGTCCTCTTATTTTCCTGCTTTTCTCTTGCCATCTACAACAAAGACTCTTTTTGGCTTTTCTCCCATAACTTTTTCAATTTCCTGAACGATCTGTAATGTCTGCCAGATCTGTCTCTTCACAGCAGGTGAAACATACAGATCTTCTATTGTCTGATACGACACTTCCGGATCCGCCTTTTCCTCATTAAACTCCTCTATCCTGTCAGAAAATTGATATTCTTTGCCCAACAGTTGCATGAAATTATCATTCGTCTCCCACAATGCCGTTATGATATTCCATACCTCTCCGGTTTCCGGTGCAGGCACAGTAACTTCTTCCAATAGTTTTTTTGACAATCTTCCCCATCCTTTATACGAAAGTGCAGTGACTGTATTAATCTGCTTTTCGGTAAGCTGCGGAAATTTTTTCTTTAGTCTTTGCTTTAAAAGCTTCTTATCATCACCAAACAGCACAATATTTAATATGATCTCTTCTTTTTCTTTCTGCGTAAGTTCCACACCTGTCAGCTTTTCTTTAAAATCATGATACGCTGTCAATGAGCCTTTAAAATCTCCATCTATCCCCGTCAATTCTACATTTTTCCCGGCGATCCCCTCTCTGATCAGATAAGATTTTCAGTTTTTTCTGAGTCACTTTACGGCTTCTGCAAAAAACGTCTCTATAAATCTTCTGCTTCAATTCTACAGATATTTTCTGTCCATCCAGCCGAAGATTATTTAACTCGTTCAGAACCATAAATTTACTGTAAAGCAATGAATCTTTCGGCAATACATCTTCTCCGATCAGATAAGTGCATTTATTCGTCATACGACGGATAAAATTTTCTGCACTCTGCTCCACATCAATTACATTTTCAAAATTCCACGGATAGATTTTCTCAGTACTTTTCCGCTCTGCCCACGCAAATTTGGAATTTTCTCCATTGCCTGTCCTAAGTGGTCCCACATAATATGGAATCCTGAAACTAAATAATTTTTCATTTTTTCTGTCACTTTCTTTTAAAAATGGAATCTTATCGCCCAGATTATCTAAAATCTTCTTCAGTTCATATTTATGCACCTGGTACGGAATAACACCATTATCCTTATTTACCTGCTTTGGCAGAAAAGAATCCTTTTCAAGCTCACTTTGCAGATACATTTTAGCTTCTTCATCCGGCAGCTTTACAACAATATTCTTTTTCAAGAAATCCATAAATTCTTCCCTGCTGCACCGTTTCCCCTCAAGCGATACCTTTTTTCCCTTCTTCTTCGTCATGCCAATATACGCCGGATAATTGTTCAACTTATCCGAACTTTCCACAAATACAGCATTATAAACTTCTTTCGGAAAATACTCTTTTACGACAGCTTTCAAATACTTCAGATCTGCTTTGTGCTTTTCATACGCTCTGACTTTCGCATCAGAAATAGACGTACTTCCTCCCAAAATATCTGAAAGAATCGCCCAGTCATACACGGCTTTTGCAGACTCCACGATATAGTACAGCTCACCAAGTTCCATTTCAACGACAGCCGCATATTCCTCATATCCATTATCCGCAAAAGAAATCTTTGGCCTCTCTCCTTCATTCAGTTCTTCCATTCCAAACAGATCACTCAGTTTTACTGTTCCACCTGAAAGTAATGTCAAAAACGCTTTATCCCGGACATTTTTTGCATTTAATCCTTTTACCAGTTTCGACTTTTTCGCTGAACGGGTAAGATTTTTATCTTTTAACGTTTCCTCAATCATCTGAACCGCACTTTCATCCAGTTCAATTTCAAAATCCATCTCTTCATTTCTGATATTCTCAATAAACTGATTGAATGTATTTTTAAATTTCGTGACCTGACTGATATCACCGGAAAGAAGAAAATGTCCCCGATGCTTCATCATATGATGCAGTGCCAGATACACAAGTCGTATATCCAAAGTATCTTCCGTCTCCATCAGCATCTTTCTTAAATGATAAATTGTCGGATACTTTTTATGAAAATCCTTATCCGTAAAAGTCTTGTCCACAAAAAGCGTATACGGAAGTTCCGGGCAATTTCCCTCTATATCTCTTTTATCTTCCGGATAATATTTACTCTCTTTCATTCTCAGAAAAAATCCAGGATCAACCCGGCTGATCTCTTCTGCAAAAATCTCCTGCAAAATCTCGATCCTCCATCCCCGTCTGTCCAGTCTTCTCCTTCCTGTTCTGAACATTCTCCGCTCTTCCGCAGTCTTAGCACTTTCAAAAAGTCTTACACCCCACATTGCTTTTCCATGACGTCTGAGAATCTGATAGCTTTCATCCGTTACAGCCCATCCAACAGATCCAGTTCCCATATCAAGCCCTACATAATACCCTTTTCCCATAAACATCCTCCTTCGTCCTTTTCTTCTTTTCTTTGGCTTCTTTTCTTTGCACTCTTTTCTTTAATCTAACTATTGACATTTATCTTTTTCACTCTTATCTAAGGTTGTGTTAGTACCATACTAATTTTACATCATAAGTTCAAATAAGAATTTTTTCAAATCGTCACATATGTGACCCACAGAGTGTGGATGAGCCTGCTATACAGGCTCTTTTTTTATCCATTTTATTTTCACTTACTAAAAAAGGCAATAAAATCCCTGAAAGAAAATCGTTCAAAAATCTTATCACCACTTTTTTATTTTATCATAAACGTCTCTTTTATATCAACCGTGAAAAGATTCCTGCCACCATTCTGCTGTTTCTGTCCTTATTTTACAACAAATGCTGTACAATAAAGTTCCCTTCTGCATGATAATTGATTTTATGGTTACTGTTCGCTGAACAGTAACTCAGGATCAGATTTTTCGCCTTTCTCTCCCTGCATCACTTTATATTTACTTAGATATTATGCAGGAATCTCGCAATAGGTAGCAAAAAGACCCTGCTTAAAAAAGCAGGATCTCATTTTTAATCTTATTTTCTTTCTATTCTTTTCATCTGTAGAATACAGTCTGCATCTGACTACAGATAAAATTCCATCGGATAGGTCGGATATGCAATTTCCTCCAGCTGATCCATCGTTACCAGTCCTGCCGGAGCAAGAAGCACTGCCGGGATTCTGTTAACGATCGTTGCACAGGTATGTTCCACTGTTGCCGGTTTTACAACATGAAACTCTGTGTCCGGTTCTCCCGTAATCTTCCAGTCACACATATCTCCATCGTCTGCTCCGTACACCTTTCCGATACACTGCGTCTCGATGACCGGTCCCTGGAATGTCTCCGTTGTAACAACTGCTGCCATACCGATACAATTTCCCTTTGGAATCGTCGCATCCAAAGTGATGAATACAGATCTGTATCATGAAAATATGGCACACATTTACTGCGTCTGGCTCTTGATCGTCCATCCCATCTTTGAAGCAAGTGCCTCATTGGAATTCCATACATAAGATGGCTCTATCTCTTCCGGATGTGCAATCTGCTTTTCAAACTCTTCCGGCGTCAGACCTACACCATGTGCTTTGGCAAGTGCCAGTCCATAATCCTCTACATTATAACTTACTGCACCTTCAATCTTCTCGATCTTATGGCATCCACCGGCTACCATGCCAACCATATTTACCCAGAAAATATCTTCCATACCACTTCCGACAAATGTACAGCCATTCTCTTTCGCCGTCACATCCAGAATATTCGCTCTGACAGGATCTGTCGTCCAACAGTAAGTTGCCTCCTCACAAGTTGTGATAACGCTGATTCCTCTGCTCAGGCACTTCATATAGTGAGGGAAACATTCACTTACAAGACTAAATAAAGTAACAACTGCAATGTCTGCATCTGTATTGTCCAGAACTTCATCGGCATTATCACTTATCAAGATTCCGGTCTTTACACCCAGCCCTGCATAATCGCCAATGTCCATTCCGACGATTGCAGGATTACAGTCAATCGCACCAACGATCTGGCATCCGGTTTCATAAAGATAACGTAATGTATACTTACTCATCTTGCCGCATCCATACTGAATTACTTTAATTTTCTCCATACTGACCTTCCTCTCTGTACTGCTTTCATCGCCCTGACAGACACCGGATCAAGCAGTACCGAAATACCAGTTTCTGTCTTAACAAATTCCTTTTATCTTCCTTTTCATTTGTTAAATTTTTATCTAAGTTCAGTATAAAGTCTGAAGTAACTTGAGAGTCAATCATCTTTTGTCACAGAAATCCGACAAATTATTTGTTCATTTTTACAGGAATCTGGAGCCGCAAATACATGGCTCTTTTCCGTTCATTAAAAATATGCATTTCCATGATCTCTTCACAGATATAATCTCCACAGATTTCATAGTGGTTCTTTTTACAATATTCCAACAGCCTTGCAGCACACTCCTGTTCTTCATCAAAATCTTCCGTATAAATACATGCATACATTCCATTTTCAATCTTCTGTACCCTGTCCTGAAGCGGAAAATTATCATCTACGAAAATAAAAATCTCATTAGAATAAAAAATCTGCTCTTCAAACCTTCTCCGGCTCATCAACGTTCCCGCATTACAATAGTAGACCTGTGGAATGTCGCATTCCATCAGCTTATTTTTCAGTTGCTTCAGAATCAGTTCGTATGTATCAATATTGTAATCATAAAAATTCTTATCCACCGTCATGGAATAAATGGTACGATCCGGAATGTACTCCAACGTAATAGTTCCACTTGCAGGGGATTTTTTGTAACGCTTGATCGATGCCACAGTCCGGTCGATCGCCTCCATTTTAAATTTCAGCTCCTCCATCTCCTGCAGTGTCTGCTCTCTTTTCTGCATCAGTACATCTTCTATCAGATCCAGATCTTTCCGGTCAAGGATACTCTTAATCTCTTTTAATTCCATTCCCAGCTCTTTCATATACTGAATCATGTCCAATCTGGCATTCTGCTTGATATCATAATACCGATAATGCGTCTTTTCATCCACATAACATGGGGTAAGCAGCTTCATTGAGTCATACAGCCTCAATGTCGGCACAGTTGTCCGGTTCATCTTCGCCATCTCTCCGATGCTGATATACCCTGTCCTTTTTTCGTCCATTTCTGCCTCCTGAAAATCCTCATACTCTTTTTAGCTTATGTATAACTCATCAGGAACTCTAATGTAACATGAGAGTTTAAATCCAGCTTTCATCCCCTCCGGTGATCGCAAGGCTTAAAAGGGTATCCATCTTTTCAACCTCTTCTTCTCCTTCGATCTTCTCCAGCAATTCTGCTGTATCAATGACATTTTCCATTGACTCATCCGGTCCGATTTCATAATCAATCTCTGACTCACAATCAGGACACGCAATCTTTTTCATCGTCTGCAAAGACAGAAAACGATAACCACACTTTTTACATTCATAATAACCGCACTCTTTCGTGCCATCCGGTACAAAATACATAATTTTTCTCCTTGCTCTTCTGTATTCCAAAAATAATTTTTTATGATTAAAAAAATCACCGTCCCCACAGCTCCTACGTCTGCAAAAACGATGATCACTAGTGCGCGATCAGGGGTTCGAACCCTGGACACCCTGATTAAGAGTCAGGTGCTCTACCAACTGAGCTAATCGCGCTTCTCTTAAGTTGTATGTCCTTTCCTTAAGACAAGAATTATTATATAATAGTTCTTTCAGGAATGCAAGCACTTTTTTTATTTTTTTCAAAAAAATATTTTTTTTGAATTATATCTACAATTCGCTAAAAAGATCTACTGGATCTTTGATGTATATCCCCGGCAAAGCAGAGACCGCCCTTTACTGACATCTCTGTATATTCTGATAGTCAAAGGGCAGACGATCCAGTCGAACCGTCTGCCTTTTGATTTTCTGACCTTTTCTGATTTTTTCAGTCTTTTATTCTGACGCTGTTTCTTCTTAAACATCCACCTGGGAATTATTATTTCTTTCCACCGATGACATTATCTACAAAGAAGTCCTGTGCAAGGATATCATCATCAGACATTACTTCTCCGTCTTTTACAAGTACATTTCCCTGATCGTCTTTCAGTTCTCCGGCATAAACCTGTACGTCACCATTGTTGATCTTCTCACGGAGTGCTTCAACTTTATCCTGGATTTCCTGTGGAACAAGATCTTTATTGAACGGAGCCAGTGCAGCACACTCGCCTCCTTCATAATAGTTCGCTGAAATATCGATTGTTCCATCTGCTGTCTTTTTCATGATATCTTCAAAGATCGGAGCCCAGTTCCATACAAAAGATGTAAGAACTGCCTTCGGAGCTGATGCCTGCATATCTACGTTATAACCGATACAGAATGCACCATTCTCTTCACAGGTCTGCGGAACAGCAGGTGAAGAAGCTTCCATTCCCATATATTTGATTCCATTGTCGATCAGTGTCTTGGCATTCTGAGATTCTACATCAAGATCATACCAGCTGTCAGCCCAGAGTACCTGAACTTTGGCATCCGGATTTGCATATTTTGCGCCAAGTGCATAAGCATTGATTGCTGTACGGACAGATGCCTCATCCATACTTGCACAGAAGCCAAGCTGATTAGATCCTTCATTCATCAGTGCTGATAAGTAACCTGTCAGGAAATCTCCCTCATATCCACGGATCTGGAACTCAATGATGTTATCATAAACATCGTTACTCTGCTGTGCGAAGATAACATCCGGGTATTCCTGCTGAAGCTCTGCAAGGATTGCCGAATATCCCGCAGAACATCCGAAGATAATGTCTGCACCTTCATCTACAAGCTCTTCCACTGTAGACTCGATCAGGGATGTATCTTCCTCTGAGATTTCTTCCATTGTCAGAAGATTTGTCTTTGTATCGATTCCAAGATCCTCACAGGCTTTTACAAGACCTTCATGCATAGACTGAGCCCAGCCGCCATCATCAATAACGGAATATTCGATCTCACCGATCACCAGCTCCGATACATCTTTGGTTTCTCTGTCTGAACCGGATGATTTATCTTTTGAATCTCCGTTAGATCCACATCCTGCCACAAGACTTGCTGTCAGGGCTGTTACCATTAATAAGCTAAGTAATTTCTTTTTCATTTTGTCCTCCTCTTTTCCGGTTTTTATTCAATCTTTTTATTTTTCTTTTTCAGATCTTTTTACCGGCTTTCACGATCATAAGGTTTTGCAAGAGCTGCCGGCTCTGCGGTATGCTTCTTTCTGAAGTTTCCTGTTGAAAGTATAAATACGATCACAGTTGCAATGTACGGAAGCATACTGTATACCTCCGTTGGAACAGACGGCAGATAAATCTGCAGATTACTTCCGAGACAACTGATAAATCCGAAGAGCAATGCTCCCCACATCAGCATGACCGGATTCCAGGATGAAAATGCAACCAGTGCAAATGCGATCCAGCCTTTTCCGGCTGTCATTCCGCTGTTCCAGAAGTTTGTATTTGCCAGCGAAACGCACGCCCCGCTGATCGACATCATCATGCATCCGAAGATGATATAACCATAACGCATCGCAAATACATTTTCTCCCGCTGCGTCCAGTGCTGCCGGATTTTCACCCAACGCACGCAGCTTCAGTCCATATCTTGTCCTGTAAATATAGAACATAGATAATGGAATGATAAAGTACATTGCATATGTCAGAAGATTCTGTTTAAAGAAAATATCTCCAAGCACAGGAATCTTAGAAAGTACAGGAATTGCAATCTTTTCAAACTTCAGATTGGCAGCCACACCGGAAACATCTTTTCCAATAAATCCACTCAATCCTGTTCCAAATATCAGCATTGCCATACCACATACAGTCTGATCTGACTGCAGCGTCACGGTAAGGAATGCAAATGCAAGACCTAATGCAGCTCCGGTCAAAAGCACGACCAGAAATGATAAAAACAGATTCTGTGTGTGAACTGCAGTGATATAACCACTGACCGCTCCCATCAGCATCACCCCTTCAACGCCAAGATTCATGATACCTGCACGCTCTGAGAAGGTTTCACCGATCCCGGCATACATGACGGAAACTGCATAGACGATTGCTCCCGAACATAATGAAATGATTAATGCGATCATGCTTTCACCTCCTTATTTACAACAATCTTATAACGCTGGAAGAAATCTCCCGCAATCACAAAGATCATAACTGCTCCCTGGATCATTGTCGCGATCTGCGTCGGCACACCCAGGATCTGCACCGTAGCACTGCTGTTCTGCAGTCCCGCAAATAAAATTGACACGATCACGATCACCAGCGGATTCAGGCGGCTCAGATAAGCGATGACGATTCCGGTATATCCGGCATTGTTCGGCATCTGCTCCATAATGCGGTGTGAAACTCCTGCATACTGTACATAGCCGGCAAGTCCGGCAAGTCCTCCACTGATCACCAGTGCAAGAATGATATTTCTTTTAATATTGATTCCCGCATATCTTGCAGAATTCTGACTGCTGCGGATCACTGATAACTGATATCCATCTGTTGTATACTTATATGCAAGGAAGATTACAACCGCTGCCACGATTCCAAGAATGATTCCGGCACTGATTCCATTGATCTCAGGGATCTCAAGTCCAACCGGGATCCTCTTCGTCTGCCCTACATTCTGTCCCGGC
>ENA-OQKR01000777-OQKR01000777.1-human-gut-metagenome-genome-assembly--contig:-NODE-777-length-11837-cov-3.239283_pt1 | contig 11837 bp, 10 predicted proteins | sample MGYA00242803_ERZ504806 | MGnify/ENA primary metagenome ERZ504806 (study PRJEB26092, sample SAMD00036399) | human gut metagenome | host: Homo sapiens | study: EMG produced TPA metagenomics assembly of...
GAAAGGCTTTCTGTTATGACTCCGGGATGGCATGAGGATTCTACAGGAAAGTGGTATCAGAATCCAGATGGTACATATTATGTAAATGGTTTTGCGGATATTGACGGAACAACATACAGCTTTGATAAAAAGGGATACATGCAGACCGGATGGGTGGAGAAAGGTGTGAAGGACTATTATTTTAATGAGGATGGCTCTTATGATCCTTCCAAGAAGCGCCCGATGATCGCTCTGACCTTTGATGATGGTCCTGGAGAGTATACAGAGACACTTCTTGATACTGTTGAGAAATACAATATCCATGTTACGTTCTTTATGCTGGGACAGAATGTGGAGGGCCGTGAATCTACCATACAGCGAATGGTAAAGCTTGGCTGCGAGATCGGTAACCATACCTGGGATCATCCGGAACAGACACTGCCGAATATGGATCTGGATTCTGTTATGCAGGAGTTCCAGAAGACGGATGATGCACTGGTAAAAGCCTGTGGGCAGGCATCAACGGTATGTCGTGCACCGTATGGCGCGATCACAGATGAGCAGATGAGTGCAGTTGGCAAGCCTTTCTTCATGTGGTCTACGGATTCTCTGGACTGGAAGCTGATGGATGCGGATGCAGATTATAACCAGATTATGAATGATTCCTCACTGGGAGACGGTTCTATCATCCTGATGCATGATATTCATGAACCATCTGTGAAGTGTGCCACAGAGAAGCTGATCCCGGCACTGATCGACCAGGGATATAAGCTTGTAACAGTCAGCGAGCTTGCAGAAGCGAAGGATGTTACGTTACAGAGTGCTTCCTATTCTGACTTCTGGGACAGCTCTCTTCAGGCTGGTCGTGTTGCAGGATATGCAGGAAATTCCAGCGATTCAGAGGATTCCTCTGAGGATGGCTCCGATGGAAGCGATTCTTCTGACGGATCTGATGTCAGTGACGGATCTTCCGATGAAGGGGACTATTCCGATGGTTCTGACGAAAGTGATTATTCGGATGGATCTTCCGATGATGGAAGCTATGATGATGGTTCCTACGACGAATCTTATGACGATGGAAGCGAAGAATATTAAAAAATGACAGGAGAGACCTGAATGACAAAATGTGCGTCATTCAGGTCTCTTTTTTGACTTTATCTGACACTGTCGGATAATAGACACATATTAGCCGGAGAGGGTTTTTCCTTGACTGAAAATATGGGGATTGGTATAATTATAGAATAAAAAATTCCACTTAAAATTGGGGAATGGACGGTGGCAGAACTATAAAGGGAGGTACCTGAAAATGGGAAAGAAATTACAATTTACGGAGCTTGACCAGTATCTGTTTGGTCAGGGCACGAATTATGATATTTACAGGAAGCTGGGAGCACATCCAGATACGCAGAACCGGAAAAAAGGGGTTTATTTTGCAGTGTGGGCACCTAATGCACAGGCGGTTTCTGTTATAGGTGAATTCAACGAATGGGATACGAAGAAGAATCCCATGAAAAAAGTTGGACCCATTGGCGTTTATGAGACATTTGTACCGGGAGCGAAGATCGGACAGCTGTATAAATTTTACATTACAGGTGCACATGGTGAGGAGCTTTACAAGGCAGATCCATATGCCAATGCCGCTGAAATGCGTCCCGGAACAGCCTCTCGTATTACAGATATCACCAACTATAAATGGAAAGATGATACCTGGATGAAAAATCGCGAGAACTTTGATCCGGACACAAGTGCCATGTCTATCTATGAGGTGCATCCGGGTTCCTGGATGAAGCATCCGCAGACAGCAGAGGATGAGGATGGTTTCTATTCCTACAGAGAACTGGCGCCGAAGCTTGCACAGTATGTCAAAAAAATGGGATACACCCATGTGGAGCTTATGGGTATCGCAGAGCATCCTTTTGACGGTTCCTGGGGCTATCAGGTAACCGGCTATTACGCACCGACTTCCCGCTACGGAACACCGCAGGATTTCAAATATCTGGTGGATTATCTTCACCGTCAGAAAATCGGTATCATTCTTGACTGGGTACCGGCACATTTTCCGAAGGATGCACACGGACTGGTTAACTTTGACGGAACTGCTGTATATGAGCATGCAGATCCGAGACAGGGTGAGCATCCGGATTGGGGAACCAAGATCTACAATTACGGACGTCCGGAGGTGAAGAATTTCCTGATCGCAAACGCTCTTTACTGGGTAGAGGAATGCCACGTTGATGGTCTTCGTGTAGATGCGGTTGCATCCATGCTTTACCTGGATTACGGTAAGAAAGACGGTGAGTGGATCGCCAATAAATACGGCGGAAAACAAGAATCTGGAGGCTATTGAATTTTTTAAGCATCTGAATACCGTTGTTCTCGGAAGAAATCATGGAACTGTCATGATCGCAGAGGAATCTACCGCATGGCCGATGGTAACAGGTAAGGCAGAAGACGACGGGCTTGGATTCTCTCTGAAGTGGAATATGGGCTGGATGAACGACTTCCTGGAATACATGAAGCTGGATCCATATTTCCGTAAATTTAATCATAATAAGATGACATTTTCTATGACTTATGCATACAGTGAGAAATATGTTCTGGTTCTGTCTCATGATGAAGTAGTACATCTGAAGTGTTCTATGCTGGAGAAGATGCCAGGAGAGCTGGATGATAAATTCAAGAACCTGAAGGCCGGATATACTTTTATGTTCGGGCATCCGGGTAAGAAGCTTCTGTTTATGGGACAGGATTTCGGACAGCTGCGTGAGTGGAGTGAGGCCAGAGAGCTTGACTGGTATCTTCTTGGCGAGGAAAATCATCAGAAGCTGCAGCAGTATGTCAGTGATCTTCTGCATATCTACCGCAAATATCCGGCACTTTACGGTGCAGATAATGATCCATCTGCATTTGAGTGGATCAATGCCAACGATGGCGACAGAAGTATCTTCAGCTTTGTGAGAAAATCTCCTACAAGACGTAATAATATCCTGATAGTATGCAACTTTACACCGGTAGCACGTCCGGATTACCGTGTAGGCGTTCCGAAGAAAAAACAGTACAAGCTGATCATGGATGAGCAGGGGCTTCTTCCGAAGGGCAAGGTATTTAAAGCCGAAAAGAAAAATTGTGACAACCGGGAATTTTCTTTTGCATATCCGTTGGAAGCTTATGGAGTTGGTATATTTACATACTGATATTCTGTATAGCGAAATCTTTGAAAGAAAATATAAAAGATAAAATAAAAATACCGGAGATCTGTGTACCTTTGAAGTGTTGGCTTCAGAGGTGCCGGATCTCCGGTATTTTATGGATCTGGGTATAAACTGGTTACGAAAAGTTATCGCTATTCTTCGCTATCATCGTAGGAACCATCATCGTAGGAACCATCATCGTAGGAACCATCATCGTAGGAACCATCATCGTAGGAACCGTCGTCGTAGGAACCGTCGTCGTAGGAACCATCATCGTAGGAACCGTCGTCGTAGGAACCATCGTCAGAGTAACTGTCGTCGTAGGAACCGTCATCCGAGGAGTCGTCTGTGCTGCCTGAGTTATTATCAGCAGAGTTAAAGTCTTCGGAAGTGATGTCAATGCCTTTATCTGCGTAATATTTTTCTGCTGTGATAGAGTCGGTATCTTCTACGACATTTCCGGATGCATCGATCATGTTCAGGTCTGTGTCAATGGTCACATCCAGGAGGTTGGTTCCTGTGGATGGAGTGACATTCATGGACATGATCTCGTTGAACTTCTTTTTCAGGTTGTCAAGAGTGAATACACCGGAACCAATGTATGACTGTACACCGTTCTGAGATGCAAGTTCTTCTGTGTAATCGGAAAGCATATATGGTCCGAATTCACCGGCATCGCTGTTGTAATGCATGACCAGAGGTTCCACTGTAGGGGTCAGGATCTCAATTGAGGTCTTGCCGTCCTGTACGGTTTTCTGAATGGTGAATTTTGCCATTCCGCCGAGAAGTTCTTCCAGCTTCTGCTGGGTGGATACGAAATTTCCCAGAGAGTAGAAGACTACAGTTTCATTGCCTTTGTCATCAGTAAGGCGGCCATATGGCTGAAGTACATGTGGATGTCCGCCGATGATGACATTTACGCCCTGCTCCATAAGGTAGGCTGCCCACTGTTTTTCGTATTCGTTTGGCATGGTTTCGTCTTCGGTACCCCAGTGTGCTACAAAGATGATGCAGTCGGCCTGCTGTTTTGCTTTCTGGATCATGGCTGTGATCTTGTCTTTGCGGATCATGTCGATCATGTAGTCTTTTCCTTCAATGCCGCCTACGTTTGTGCCGTAGGTGTAATCCAGAAATGCGATCTTGATACCGTTTACTTCACGGATCTTGACGGTGTCGGCATCTTCCTGGGAGTCATGGATCCCCAGAAGTGTGACATCCGGATATTTGGTTTTCCAGAAGTTCAGTGTGTCTGTGAGGAAGCCTTCTCCGAAGTCATCGATGTGGTTGTTGGCGGATTCTACTACATTGAATCCTGCTTTTATAATGGCGTCTCCTACTTCTGTGGGTGTTGCAAAGGATGGGTAGGAGCTTACGCTGTCATGGTCGGTTGTGAAGACGGTTTCCTGATCAATCATTTTGATGTCTGCGTCCTTGATGGCGTCCTGGATGTGGGTGTAGATCTTGTCGTAGTTCCAGTTGCCGTCAGAGGATGCGCCTGCGTCGATGAGACTCTGGTGATAGAGGTTGTCGCCTACTGCGATGACGGAGGCAGTGGTAGTTTCGGCAGTGGTGTTGGCTGCTTCCTGATCGGCCTTGGCTTTGACTGCCGCGGCTTTTTTCTGGGCGTCTATAGCTGGTTTGCGGATGAGGCGGTAGTCCAGCTGATTGAAGAAGAGGACCAGGATCGCAAGGACGATGACGGATGCCATAAGACTTACGCGGGCATTGCTGCGTTCGCGGAAGTTCAGGGGGATGTTGTCCTTGGGGTTGCGCCGGGTTTCTCTGAGGGGATCCGGGGTGGAGCTTTTTTTGAAGACTCCTTTGAGTGAGTCGGGGATTTTGATGTTGGGTGGAAATTTCATTTATGTTTTACCTTGTCTTTCTTTGGATTTTGAATGCGATTGATTGGTGATTGTTCGCTTTGTTATTTTTGATTTTTGTTGTGTGGTTGTATTATAGCAGATTTTTATTTTTGTGGGAAGAGGGTGGTGGGGGTGAACGTACGCCCGAGCCGGGGATGCTGTCTGGTCTGCGGCTTCGTCGGGGGCTGGCTTCTAGGCTGGCGGGAATCTGCTAAAAGCGTTTTCCAAAAGTCCGAACTCGCGTCTTGCAGCCGCTCAGACAGCGGACTTTTGAAAAACACGCAGATTTCCGCCAGCCAAGAATCAGCTCCCCTCCTGCAGAGGCAGACCAGACAGCATCCCCGGCTCGGGCTGTGAGGTTCAAGGCGGTAGGGCTAGGGTGGCTGGGCGGGAGTTGGATGAGCCGTCAGCGCTGCGCTGGACGGCGTGGAGGAAAGGCTGAGTTTCCTTGTGGTTTGATGGGAAGGGGGTGGGCCGAGGCGCTTCGCTGTCGACTGGGAGTGTGTCGAGGTGCTTCGTTATCGACTGGGAGTGTGTCGAGGTGCTTCGCTGTCGGCTGGGAGTGTGTCGAGGCGCTTCGTTGTCGACTGGGAGTGTGTCGAATTGTGGTGGGATTTTTGGATGGGTTTTGCGTGATTTTTTTTCTGGTGTATGGTATGGTTGGTATATCTTATAAGATCTTTTGTCTGTATGGACATTCTTGGAGCTTCGGGTTCTGAAGCGTTTTCCATTTTTTGTTACTGTGAAGGTTATGAAAATCCGTTTTATGGGGTTTTTATGTTTTCTTTGTATGGTATAATTTATATATCAGTAGGAGTGTTAATGAATAACAATACTATATTTGACGATGTTTTCCGGACAATGGTGGAGAAGATGACTTACCTGCTCGTTCCGCTTATCAACGAGGTGTTTCATACCTCATATCCGAAGGATGTGAAGATCGTGCATCTTCGGAATGAGCATCAGCTGGAGGACGGGGAACTGATCACGGATGCCCAGCTTTTGATCGGGGATAAGGTGTATCATATTGAGTGTCAGAGTACGGATGATATTACGATGGCGATCCGAATGTTTGAGTATGATTTTGCGATTGCTTTGGAGAGTAGGCGGAGAGTAGGACGGAAGTTTTATGTGGAGTTTCCGAGATCATGTGTAATTTATTTAAGATCTACGAAGAATACGCCGGATGTTGAGGAAGTGGAGCTGCTGCTTCCGGATGGGCAGGTGTGTGTATATCGTGTTCCGACGGTGAAGGTGGAGCGTTATACAAAGGATAGCATTTTTGAGAAGAATTTACTGATGTTACTTCCGTTTTATGTAATGAGATACGAGGAGTCGGCGCATATAATAGGTGAGGATTCTGAGAAACTACGAAGATTATTGAATAACTGTGCGTCGCATTCTCGTTACTTCAGTAGTGATGAGTTAGACGTACTATTTTTGAAAATGAACAGAACAAATGTTTGTAAACTCTTCTTGCGTATGGTATAATAAAAACATGGAGAAAAATATATTTAATATCAATAATAATGGACTTTCATATGGTAGAGGATATGTGTATTCACTGCAGTACCATCTGGTATGGTGTACAAAATATCGGAAAAAAGTTTTAAAAGATGGTATTGATGCAGAATGCAAAGAAATGCTCTGTGACCTTGCAGAAGAATATAAATTTCAGATTCTGGCAATGGAGGTTATGCCGGATCATATCCATCTGCTTGTAGATTGCAGACCACAGTTTTATATCTCGGATATGATCAAGATCATGAAGGGGAACATTGCCAGGCAGATGTTTCTTGTGCATCCAGAACTGAAGAAGGAGCTTTGGGGAGGGCATCTGTGGAATCCATCTTATTGTGCAGTGACGGTAAGTGACAGGAGCAGGGAACAGGTATGTTCTTACATCGAAGGGCAAAAAGAAAAACAGTAATCTGAATGAACACGTTTTTATATTTGTAAGAAAGAGGAGAAAAGATGAGGACAGTATCCAGTTATGGCGTAGGATTGCGAAAACAGAATATTCCGATCCGCCAGACACTGGATATTTATCGCACTGCGGTCAGCTGCCTGACGGAGATCTATGCGCAGATATGGGATGAACTGGCAGTGATCACGGAACCTAAAAAACGTTTCAATACGGCAGAACATCTGGTGCATACCACTAAAAAGAACCAGGCAAAGTTTGCTTTTGACCTTCGTTTTCCAAAGATGCCTTCTTATCTCAGAAGGGCAGCTATCCAGCATGCCCTGGGAAGCGTATCATCATATAAGACAAGGCTGGAACTGTGGGAAAAAACGGATCAGAAAGGCGGCAGGCCGAAGCTGGGGTGTAGTGATCATGCTATGCCGGTATTTTATCGTGATGTGATGTACCGTGAGGATACAGAAGAAAAAGACAGAGCGTACTTGAAACTTTTTGACGGTCATGACTGGAAATGGTTCCGGGTCAGCTTCAGCCATACAGATATGGAATATCTGAGGAAATACTGGGCGGGAAAAAGAACAGCAGCTCCCGTGCTGGAAAAAAGGCATCGTAAATACTTCCTGCGTTTTTCTTATACAGAAGAGGTGCCGCTTACAAAGGCACCTGTAAAAGAACAGATCATCTGCAGTGTGGATTTAGGGATCAATACGGATGCAGTCTGCACTATTATGCGGTCAGATGGAATTGTCCTGGGAAGAAAATTTATTGATTTTCCCAGTGAAAAAGACCGGATGTACCGTGTGCTGGGACGGATACGCAGGTTCCAGCGGGAACATGGTCCTGTACAGGTGAAAAGCAGATGGGCTTATGCGAAGCGTCTTAACACAGAACTTGGAAGAAAGATCGCAGGAGCAGTTGCAGGATATGCGGAAGAAAACCACGCGGATGTGATCGTGTTTGAGTATCTGGAAACAAAAGGAAAGATATCCGGAAGAAAGAAACAGAAGCTGCATTTGTGGAGAAAAAGGGATATCCAGATAAGATGTGAACATCAGGCGCATCGCAGAGGGATGCGGATATCCAGGATCTGTGCATGGAATACCAGCAGGCTTGCCTGTGATGGGTCGGGAACAGTTGTCCGTGATCCAGGCAATCACAGTTTATGTACATTCCAGAATGGAAAAAGATATAACTGTGATCTTTCGGCGTCCTATAATATTGGAGCAAGATATTTTATCCGGGAACTCTTAAAACCCCTTCCGGCAACGGAAAGGTCTTTGCTGGAGGCAAAAGTCCCTTCAGTAAAGCGTAGGATCTCATGTGTATATGCGGACTTAAGAGAACTATTTTCAGAAATGGAACTCTTAAGAGCAGCATAAACACAGGCAGATATACAGCGGACTACCTGTGGTGTGGGAACCTGCCATATCTGGCATGGAAAAAGCGCATGACTGCGCATATCCTAAGTTACAGGCGTATCCGTCGATATTTAGCCTTGTCGCTTAAAGCGACTGAGGAGCATGTGACTTTAGTCATGTGAGATCCACTAGATTGATTGTAAGGATATCAGATTACATTTTCCGAAAAGAAGAAAAAATCAAGAAAGGAATAGATGAGGTTATGGGTGGAAAGGTTTTACAGTTGGAATCGGAACGCTTGTTTGAGCTGGGAGAAGCACGTGGGAAAATTATTGGAAAAGCAGAAGGAAAAGCAGAGGGCGAGGCTATTGGAGAAACGAGGATGAGGATGTTGATCAATCGTTTGATCGCGGATGGTCGAATGGATGAGATTGGGAAAATCATAGACAGTGCGGAGGCTTGCAGGGAGTTGTATAAAGAGTATGGTTTGTGAGAAATAAAGAGGATATTTTGTTACTGGTGACAAATGTCAGATTTTTACAGAAGAGAGGATATAAACATGGGTGTTTACAGGCGTAAGGCACAGTATCATGAGACGGATCAGATGGGGATCATCCATCATTCCAATTATGTGAAATGGATGGAAGAGGCCCGGATCGATTTCATGAAGGAGTTGGGCTTTGGTTATGGTGAGGTGGAGAAGCGGGGGATTGTTTCTCCGGTTGCAGGGGTTTCAGTTTCTTATAAGAAGCCGGTGCTTTTTGATGATGTAGTTGGGATTTCGGTTTCGGTGAAGAAGTACAGTGGTGTGGTTCTGGAGCTGGCTTATGAGTTTTTTAATGTGACCAGAAGTGAGGTTTGTACAGAGGCTTCCTCGAAGCATTGTTTTACCAGGAATGGGGAGCTGGTTTCTCTGAAAAAAGAGATTCCGGAACTGGATGTGCTGTTCAGAAGCTGTGTGAAGGGGGATTGAGTCTGATGGAAGTTGTGGAGATGCTTGATAATCTGAAGGAAAAGGCCCGCAGGGACCCGGCGCTTCGGGAGATGTTGCTTGCTACCCGTCAGGGAGAAAGAGCCGCTGGGCTGCTTTCAGTAAGAAGTGCCGGGAGCTTGGGGTTCCGGTTTATGAGATGGATCTGATCGCAGCTGGTGAGGAATTTTATGCAGCGATGAAGAGGAGTACCAATGGCGGCGGAGAGAATTCTCCGATGCTTGAGGGTGAGGATGATTTTTATGAACTGTTTTTTGCTGGGTTGGAGTGAAAAAACAGTTTCAAAATTCCGCATCAATATACTTCTCCAGCACCGGGAACTGTACACCACCGATCTTCAGTACCTGGCTGTGGAAAGCTTTCAGATCAAAGTCCTGGCCAAGGCGGTTCTGTTCGGAAGTGCGTAAGTCCAGAAGGCTTAAGTAGCCCCAGTAGTATTTCAGATAATTTCCCGGGGTTTCCAGGATATACTGGTAGATCTCGGAGACAACGGCGCTGTCTTCGATACCAAAGGCTTTCAGAAAGCTGGCGGCTTCGGCCTGAGTCCAGCCGTTGTAATGGATCTCAATGTCCAGAAGGGAGTACATGCATAAATTGATGCTTCGGTTCAGCCAGGAGATCCTGGCAAGCTCTGTGGCAGAAGGATCCTGAATATAATCGGCGGCGTACTGGTAGGCATAGGGTTCGATGTAGGTGGCCCATCCTTCTGCAAAGCCGGAGGTGCAGAGAAGATTTCGGATGTTGGAGGATTTTTGGCGTTGGAAGGTGACAGTCTGGTAAAGATGCCCCGGGAATCCTTCATGTGCCAGTGTGGTAAAAAGCTCCAGACCCTGGTAGCCGGCAGCCGGATTTATGTAGATCACATTGGGGGTTCCGGTATCCATAGGTGGGGTGAGATAAAAGGCGGGGCTTAGATATTCTTTCATGGAATCGTGGACTGTGCGGAGCTCAAAGGTGACATCTGTGAGAGGTGGGAAGTCTGTTTGGATCTTCTGCTGCAAGGCATTCAGCATCTGGGCAGGCTTTATTTCTCTGAAAGTGATTCCCCGGCTGAGAGTAGTCAGAAGTTCCGGGTTTTGTCGAAGTATGGTTCCTGCGATGCCGATCTCGTCGGAAAGCTGTCCGGAGAGTCGTTTTTCCATTTGCTTTACAGGAACGTAAGAGCCGGTCTGACTCTGAAGAAGATAGAGATAGTAGGCTTTTCCTCCCTTGAAATAAGTCAGGCCACGATCATTTTTCCTGTGCCACGCAAAGCCTCCAGACCGGTCATAAGTTCCTGATAGGCTGGGATGACTTCTGTTTTCATAAGATTTTGGTGGGTCAGGACCAGAGCGTTCTGCTCTGAGGAAGGAAGTTTTCCATATTCGGATAGCTTTTTCTGGAAAATTTCCAGCATATAATTGTTGTCGGGATTCTGGATAAAAGCACTGCATTGTGCAAGGACCCGGTCCAGGGTAGTATCGCTCATAAAGAAGCCAGCTTCGGATTTCTTTTTTTCAAAGTTTCAGGATGCTCTGAAAGTATGGGCGGATGGTGGTGAGAAGATTGAGGTAGTCGGTGATATCACGATCTTCATAAAAGGCATATTCCGCCAGAAGAACCGGAAGCTGAGCCTGAATACCAAGACTTGGGCCAAGAGGCTCCTGAAGCAGATAATTGTCGCCCAGTGATTTTTCCGTGTGGTAATAGAGGAGCATGGAGTCCAGCGTCAGCTGATTTTCCGTGGAAAGGCGGCTGTAGCGGAAGGATTTCAGCTTTTTTTCGTACTGGCTGCAGATCTGGTATGTATTTTTCATATCTGTGGGGACAGTGCCAAGAGAAGCTTTTTTTCGCCGGATACCCTGTTTTTCCGGATGTGCCAGGGTATAATGGAGGGTAAGGGTGCTGCCGGAAACTTCATTTTGAAAAACTTTTCCGGAAAAGGCTTCGAATTTTCCGTTTTCTGTGATCCCGTGAGTGGAAAATACCAGCAGTGAGGCCGGTGAGAAGTGCCAGGATAAGAAGCAGAGTGATGATAATAGGAGATTTATTTTTCCTGATTTTAAGAGACATAAGACAGTCTTTCATTACTGTTTACAGACATATACCATGTGGAGAGTGCTGATGGTCTCGAAGCAAACAGTAACGTCCTTTTCAGAGTGGCGCTTTTGTTCTATCATATTGGAAAATTTACGGAATCTATGATATTATGTGAGCGGAAATATACAAAAATGGAGAAATAACATGAGTGATATTTATGATCTTGCAATTTTTAGGCGGAGGTCCGGCAGGGATCACGGCAGCGATCTATGCGTCCAGGGCCAGGTTAAATACCATATGGATCGATAAAAACTTTGCACCGGGCGGTCAGGTCACAGCTACCTATGCGGTGGATAATTATCCGGGAATGCCGGGGATATCGGGCATGGATCTCGGAGAAGCCTTTGGGGCACATGCCCGGAAGCTGGGATTGGAACCGCAGCGAGAGAAGATTCTTTCCCTGGAAAATATTTCCGGAGAGATCAAGACGATTCGTACAAAAAGCATGAATAT
>ENA-OQKR01000778-OQKR01000778.1-human-gut-metagenome-genome-assembly--contig:-NODE-778-length-11821-cov-3.281255_pt1 | contig 11821 bp, 8 predicted proteins | sample MGYA00242803_ERZ504806 | MGnify/ENA primary metagenome ERZ504806 (study PRJEB26092, sample SAMD00036399) | human gut metagenome | host: Homo sapiens | study: EMG produced TPA metagenomics assembly of...
GGACAGATCGCGGTGCTCATTCCTTCGCTCCCTTCGGCTGATTGGTGGATGTCGAAATCGTGGGCAGGGCGTTCACGGCCCCGCGTAACGTATTCGGTGTATGCGCGACATATGCGCCGTCATGGATTCGCCCGTCACGGATGGTTACGGCTCGATCGGCCTCGGCGGCGATGCCGGGGTCATGCGTGATGAGTACGATGGTCTTGCCACGTTTCTGGAGCTTGTGGAAGGTTTCCATGACGAGCGCCCCGGTTGTCGAGTCTAGATTTCCCGTTGGCTCGTCGGCCAAAATGATGGGCGGGTCGTTGACGAGGGCGCGCGCGATGGCGACGCGCTGCATCTGTCCGCCCGAGAGTTCCGATATGCGGTGGTCCCAATGGTCGACCGGCAGTGTGACGGCTTGCAGCGCGTGCACGGCGCGCATCTCGCGCTGGCTACGCGGCACATTGGTGTAGGACAGCGGCAGCATGACGTTTTCGATCACCGTCAGACGCGGCAGCAAGTTAAAACTCTGAAAGACAAAGCCGATGCTCAGCGCGCGCACCTCGGTGAGCTCATCATAGTCGAGCTCGGCGACGTTGAGCCCTTGCAGGAAATAATCACCCGCCGTCGGCTTGTCCAGGCAGCCCAGGATGTTCATGAGCGTCGACTTGCCCGAGCCCGAGGGCCGGTGATTGCGACGAACTCACCGGGGTTCACCGCCAGGCTCACGTTGTGCAGGATGTGGGCGCAACCGGCCTCGCTCTCAAAGATGCGGTGCACGTTGCGGATGTCGATGACGGGACGCATTACTTGCCCTCGTCGGCAGACATATTGTCGCCGCCGTCTGCCGTCATGCCTGTGCCGGTATCCGTCACGATGGTGTCGCCGTCGCGTAACTTGGTAACCGGGACGTCTGGGTTAATCTCGTTGCCCTGGTCGTCGCGCTTGACCTGCGTCTTACCGACTACAGCCTCGTTGTCGTTTTGCGTCACGACGGTCACCTTCACGCGGCGCGTCTTCTTGCCTTCCGAATCGGTGGCCAGATTGACGTAATAGTGCTCGCCATCTTCGGTCATCAGCGCCATGGTCGGCACCATAACCACGTCGTCGAGCTTCTCGGTCACTACCGAGACCTCGGCAGTCATACCCGGCTTAAGGCGACTGTCGGGTGCTTCGATGAGGATGTCGACGTTAAAGGTTACGCTGCCGCCGCCGGAGTTGGAGTCGGAGTTTGCCACCGAGGCGATGGCCGTGACCGTTCCCTGGCTCACGATATCGGGAAACGCTGGATAGGTCACGTTGGCGCTCTGGCCCACGGCGATCTTTGCGATATCCTTTTCGCCCACCTGCACGGTCACCTTCATCTTGGACAGGTCGGCAATCTGCATGCACTGCTTGCCGCCGCTTGTATCGCTTTCGCCCATGATCATGCCGCCTGTTACCGTGGCGCCCACCTTGGCGTTGAGCTCCACGATGCTACCCGAGCTCGGGGCCGTGACCGTACGGCTGGCGGCCTTGGCGTTCGCCTGATCGAGGTTTGCCTGGGCCGATGCGAGGCTGCGCTGCGCGGCCGATACGGCGTTCGTCTCCGCCGATGCGGCGGAGACGCCAGCCGCTGCGGAAGCTCCATCGGCGTCCGTCGTCGGGGTGGCCTGCGCGGCAGCTGCGGCTTTCTGCGCGTTGGTGAGGTCTTCCTGAGCGGCTGCAACTGCACGCTGCGCCTCGGCAACGTTGCGATCGAGCTCGTCGTTTTTAATGGTCATAAGCACGTCGCCCTCGTTGACGGATTGGCCTGCCTGCACGTTGATCGAATCGACCGTGCCGTCGACAGAAGGGGAGACCACTGAGGACGAAATGGGTTTGAGCTGGCCTTTCGCCTCGACCGCTGTGGTAAACGTGCCCTCGGTCACCATGTCGGTCACAGGCCCGCTAGCGCCCTGCGGCTGCGCATTGATAACCAGGGTTGCGACAATGGCAATGAGCACGATGGCAACAACGACGCCGGCGGCAATACCGCGTCGAATCAGCTTTTTGCGTCGACGTTCGGCACGTTTTGCCTTGAGCTTGGCATATGCCTCTTCATCGGAAATCTCGGCCGTATCGTTCGTGCGTCCGTTCTGCTTGTCGGCATGTACGTTTGTAATCAGAGGAAGCGTTTCGGCGGCATCTTCGGGCGTGTGCTCGGTATCATTCGGGCCCGGGGTGAACGTGGGGACATTCGGCATAGCGTCTCCTTTATAGAAAGAACCTCGATAATTATATGCGCTCACCGATTAGGACGGGCGCATGGGACGGTTTCTTTCGGAACTGTTAGATTGGTCGCAGCGGTTCCACGTTGTATGAATGTGCGCGTTGCACTACGAGTGGACAACCACGCACAGGCCGACTTTGATGCAGTCGTGAAGTGCCTTTGCATCGGCCAGGCGCAGGTTGATGCAACCGTGGCTGCCGCACCACTTGTACGACTCGGCATTATCGAAGCTCTTGTCGTTTTGCCAGGTGGCGTCGTGGAATCCGACCATATTGCCCTCGAACGGCATCCAATAGCTGACCGGGCTCTCGTATTTGGGCTTGCCGGTCTCGGGGTCCTTGGCACCGATAAGCTTGCTGGCGCCATTGTTGCTGTTGATCTGCCATACGCCCTCGGGGGTGGCGTCCTCGCCCGGTTTTCCCGAGATAAAGTTGGCCTCCCAAACGATATTACCGTTCTCGTCATAGTAGCGCGCGTGCTGCTCGGACAGATCGACGTCGATATACGCCTTCCAGTCGGGCTCTCCCTTTGCGGTAAAGGTGTCGGCCTTCTGGGAGTACTTGATCTCGATTTCGCCGGTCTGCTTGTTGTTGATGGCGTCCTCGACCTGCTTGGCGAGCGAGCTACTGTCAATGGACCAACCAAAGTCACCGCCTTCGACGGCACACTGCTTGCCATCGGCGCGCGTCCACCAGCGAGTGGAGCCCACGGTATTAAAGCCGTTGGCGAGCTCGGCTGCCCAGCTGCTGATCTGCGACGTATCGAGCGTGGGGTTGGCCGGATCGGCAAAGCTGATCCACTGCAACACGGAGCTGCCATCAACCTTGCCGGCATCCTCGCCGTTGAGCTTGAGGGTCACGTTGACGCCCAAGAAGTTGTTGGCGGCATCGCATGCGGCCTGAATCTGATCATCGGTCAGCGTTCCATTGAGCGGCTCATAGGCATCGTTGCCGAGCTTGGAAAGATCTACGGTCTCGGCCAGCGAGGCAAGCTCGAGCTCGGCATACTTAATGACATGCTCGCGGCTGAGTTTTTCGTTGGAGCGCGCCTTCTCGACGGTAAACTTGCCGGCCTGCTCGTCATAGGAGCTTTTGGCCTCGAACGCGCCCGAACGCCCCTCGTTAAACTCGTCGATGGCGGCGCCCAGATCCTTCTCAAACTGCTTTTGGTCAAAGGTGTCGGAGAGCATGGACAGGTCGACGTCTTGATCAAGATCGACTTCGTTGGAGCTAGCGGTTGTTTTGGTCTTGCCGCTTAAGGATTCTACAAGGCGAACCGGCCATACAAAGGCTTCGTTGCGGCTGATAATCTCTTTTGCGGCAGCTTCGCCGTCGACAATGGGCTCATCGGACTCGGGCTGATAGGTCCAGCTAAAGTCTTCGCCTGTCACGGTGAGCTTATAGTGCTTCCAAGCCGAGTTGACCTTGGTGGCGGCAGACGAAGCGTTGGAGAACGAGACATCGACGCCGGCGATAGTGGTATTGGGGTAGGCTACCTGCGAAAACGCTACGACGCCTACGATATAGACAATGATGATAAGACCCAGGACGACAAAGAGCGTCGCTTTTTGCCCGACTTATTGTTCTCGGCGGGTTTGCGTGCGGGGCCGCGATCGCCTCGAGCGTGCGTGGGGGGGCTGCTTGGGCGCATTGCCGTTTGCCTGGCGCTGCTGACGTTGCTGACGCTGCTGGTTCGGGCGTTGCGAAGCGTTTGTTGCACTACGCTTCTGACCGTGGCTCGGCGCGATAGGACGCGGCGACTGAACGCCGCCGGTGTGCCTGCTCGGCTGCTGCGGATCGGGAATCAGTTGAGTTCGATCGTTTTGCGACATCGTATGCATATCCTTCGATTTTCGCCTTGCGGTTCATCGTGTTTTTACTGGGCTTGCATTATAGCGATTGCCCTGCTGTTTGTGGTACGGAAACGGTGGCATTCGAAAGAGCTGGGACATTTGTCCCACCTTTGAGTCATTCTTAGCCGTTATCCGCACACACCGCATTTTGCACAGGCTGAAAGTGCGGCCGGAGCCTGCGCGATGCCGCCCTTTGCCGTCTCGCGCAGCGTGGCCGGCAACGCGTGGCCCACTGAGAGCATGACATGTGCCATCTGGTCAAACGGAACCAGGCTCTTAATGCCTGCGAGGGCGAGTTGTGCCGAGCTAAAGGCCGCTGCCACGCCGATGGCGTTGCGGTTTTGGCAGGGCACCTCCACGAGGCCACCGACGGGGTCACAAACGAGGCCCAGCAGGTTACTCAGCGCGATGGAACTGGCGTCGAGCGCCTGCTCGGGCGTGCCGCCGAGCATCTGCACCAGCGCGGCGGCGGCCATGGCGGCCGCGCTTCCCACCTCGGCTTGGCAGCCACCCTCGGCGCCGGCAACGCAGGCGCTCGTGGTGAGGTTGAGGCCGATGGCGGCGGCGCAGTAGAGCGCGTCCATGACCTGCTCGTCGTCGAGCTGAAGGTGATCGGCGAGCGCCAGCACGCAGCCGGGCACGACACCCGCGGAGCCTGCCGTGGGGGCGGCGACTATCACTCCCATCGTGGCGGAGCGCTCGAGCACGGCCATCGCGCGGGCCACGGCGTCGGTTTGAACGGTGCCCATCAGACTCGTGCTCAAATCGTTGCGGCCGGTGGCATCGACGAGTTTAGCCTCGCCGCCGATAAGCCCGCCGAGCGATCGCTGTGGATTGGAAATGGGGGCTGTGCTCTCTTCGCGCATGACGTCGAGTACGCGGCGCATGGCGGCGATAGCGTGTGCCTCGCCGGTCAGACGTGCCTCGCGCACGGCCATGACGGCGCCGATGTTGAGCCCCAGTTCTTCGCACGCATCGAGCAGCTGCTCGCCGTCGTCGAAGATTTCCTTTGCTGAGACGCCGGGAGAGAGCGACGAGGCAGAACCGGGGAGCTCGATAAAGGTCGCGTAATCGACATTGTCGAGCTTGCGCAGCATAGGGACGACGGTGTCGTCGGGCGCGCCGTCGGTCTCAAAGACGGAGTAGGCCTGGCCGCCCACCTCGGTGCGGTAGGTGCGGCAGAAGGCGATGTTCACGTGTACGTAGGCGAGCAGGTTCGTGAGCGCGGCGAGCACGCCGGGAACATCCTGGTGCGCCACGAAGAGCGTGGAGTACATGCCCGAGATGTCGACGCCGACGCCGTTAATGCGGCTGATGCGCATCTTGCCGCCGCCCAGGCTCTCACCGCGGACCTGTGCCGTGGCGCCCGTGTCGTCGACCATGTCGATGTCGACGGTGTTGGGGTGGATGGAGGCGTCGTCGCCCTTGATGTCAAAGTGATATTCGAGGCCCTGCTCGCGTGCGAGGTCGAAGGCCTGCTTGATGTTTTCATCATCGGTGTCGAGGCCTAGGATGCCCGCGACGAGTGCACGATCGGTGCCGTGGCCGCGGTAGGTGTGGGCAAAGGAGTTCCACAGGCCAAAGGTGACCTTGGTGATGCGGCCTTCCAACAGGCTGGCGGCAACTTGGGCGCAGCGCAGGGCGCCGGCGGTGTGCGATGAACTGGGGCCGACCATGACGGGCCCCAAGATCTCGAATGCCGAGGTCGTAGCTAGTGTTTGCGGCTTGCCTGCCATATGCGCTCCTGTTCTATCCCGTCGTTCCGAGGGCTTTGGTATTTGGTCGCCTGCTCTACAGTCCTGGCTCGCACGGAGGCCACATTAAGTGGCCTCCGGCTCGTGCGGAACTCGCGATCGACCAAATACCAAAGCCCTCGGAACTTAGGATACATGGTTGGAGTGGCTGGATGTCAAAATTTATCAGCTGGGGACGTGCTGTTCATTGCGCATCGAAATATTCACACCACCGTGTAAATAAAAAGAAGTACCGGTTGGGGCCGGTACTTCTTTTGGTTCTAATGCTTTGCTTTCTGGGCTCTGTGAACCTATTTATAGGCCGCAGGCTGCTTTGAGTTCTTCGACTCGATCGGTTTTCTCCCAGGTGAAGTCGGCGTCTTCGCGGCCGAAGTGGCCGTAGGCTGCCGTCTTTTCGTAGATGGGGCGACGCAGGTCAAGGTCGCGGATGATGGCGCCCGGGCGCAGGTCGAAGGTTTTCTCAACTGCCTCGACGATCTTGTCCTCGGCAACATGCGCGGTACCGAAGGTGTCGACCATGATTGAGAGGGGCTTGGAAACGCCGATGGCGTAGGCAAGCTCGACTTCGCATCGGTCGGCCAGACCGGCGGCGACCACGTTCTTGGCGACCCAGCGCGCGGCATACGCGGCGGAGCGGTCAACCTTGGTGCAGTCCTTGCCGCTAAAGGCGCCGCCGCCGTGACGGCCGTAGCCGCCATAGGTGTCGACGATGATCTTGCGGCCGGTCAGGCCCGTGTCGCCCATGGGGCCGCCTACGACAAAGCGACCGGTGGGGTTCACATAGATGTCCGCGTTGTCCCACGGCATGTTCTCAGCAGCCATAACCGGGGTGATAACGTGCTCGATCAGATCGGCCTTGATCTTGCCCATGTCCTCGATTTCGGCGGCATGCTGCGTGGAGATGACGATGGTCGTGACCTCGACGGGCTTGCCATCTTCGTAGCGCACGGTGACCTGGGTTTTGCCGTCGGGGCGCAGGTAGGCGAGGGTGCCGTCGTGGCGCACGGCTGCCAGGCGCTCGGCCAGGCGGCTCGCCAGGTAGTGCGGCATGGGCATGAGGGTCTTGGTTTCGTTGGAGGCATAACCGAACATCATGCCCTGGTCGCCGGCGCCGATCAAGTCGATCGGGTCGCTGGTAGCGCCGGTCTGCGTCTCAAACGACTCGTCGACGCCCTGGGCGATGTCGGGTGACTGCTCGTGAATAAGGCTCATGACGCCGCAGGTATCGCAGTCAAAACCGAACTTGGCACGGTTGTAGCCGATGCGGCGGATGACGCCGCGGGCGATTTCCTGCACGTCGACGTAGGCCTGGGTACGGATCTCGCCGGCAACGATGACGGTGCCGGTGGTCACGAGGGTCTCGCAGGCGCAGCGAACGTTCTCCACGTTGGCGGGCACGCCGTTGGGCGCAATATAGCCCTGCTCCTGGAGCTCTATTTCTTTGGCGAGGATTGCGTCGAGTACGGCGTCGCTGATCTGGTCAGCGATCTTATCGGGATGACCCTCGGTCACCGATTCCGACGTAAACACAAACGATCCGTGTTGGGGCGGGATGGAACGAAGCTCTTCTGACATGATTGTCCTTTCAAAAACGTGTCCCGGCGACCGTTACCATTCCGCCGGGCTCTGTATGCAAGGGCACATGATATCGCGTTAATCGAATATTCACACCCTTTCCGCACCTACTCATTGGTACTCATTGGGGACAGACTTAAATGAGTAGCCGGGTGCTTATTGGCTGGTCATTTAAGTCTGTCCCCAATGAGTGGGTCGGTGCCCTTTGTGCGGAGGTTGCGTTGATGCTTTATACTGGTGCGGTTAGACATCCATCCTGCAATCGAGGAGATTTCCATGGCATCAGACGTTCGCGTCCGCTTTGCACCCTCACCGACGGGCAAGCTGCACATCGGCGGCGCCCGCACCGCTATCTATAACTGGGCTTTTGCCCGCGCAAACGGCGGCACGTTCATCCTGCGCATCGACGACACCGACCCCACCCGTTCCACCGACGAGAACACGCAGATCATTCTGCGCGCCATGCGTTGGCTTGGCCTGGACTGGGACGAGGGTCCCGAGGTGGGCGGCGACTATGGCCCCTATGCCCAAACCGAGCGCTTGGACCTGTACAAGCAGGCCGCCCAGAAGCTTTGGGACGAGGGCAAGGCCTATCCCTGCTTCTGCACCAAGGAGCAGCTCGACGCTGACCGTAAGGCTGCGCAGGAACGCAAGGACCCCTTCCAGGGTTATCAGCGTCGCTGCCGCGATCTTGATCCCGAGGAGGCCCGCCGCCGCATCGAGGCCGGCGAGTCCTACGTCCTGCGCATCAAGGTGCCCGAGGACCGCGGCGACGTCGTCATCCACGACGCCGTCCACGGCGAGGTGACCTTCGACGCCAAGGAGCTCGACGACTTTGTCATCTTCCGCTCCGATGGCACGCCCACGTACAACTTTGCGACCGTTGTCGACGACGCCATGATGAAGATCACCCATGTCATCCGCGGCGACGACCACCTGTCCAACACCCCGCGCCAGGTCATGGTCTACGAGGCTCTCGGCGCGCCCGTGCCCACGTTCGCCCACATCTCCATGATCCTGGGCGCCGACGGCAAGAAGCTCTCCAAGCGCCATGGCGCCACCTCGGTGGAGGAGTACCGCGACGCCGGTTACCTGTCCGACGCCTTCGTCAACTATCTGGCGCTGCTCGGCTGGTCGCTCGACGGCGAGACCACGATCATCCCGCGCGATGTCCTGGCCAGCAAGTTCTCGCTCGACCGCATTTCCAAGAACCCGGCGACCTTCGACCCCAAGAAGCTCGACTGGGTCAATGCCGAGTACATCAACGGCATGTCCGACGCCCAGTTTGCCGATGAGATCATGGTCCCTGAGCTGCATGAGGCGGGTCTCATTGAGGGTAACGTCGAGTACGGCGAGGACTGGATCGACGCGCTTGCCGCCATCGTTAAGCCGCGCACCAAGATGCCGGCCGACGCCGTGACTGTCGCCGCTCCCATCTTTGCTACCGCCGAGACGCTCGAGTATGACGAGAAGTCTGTCAACAAGGGCCTGGCCAAGGAGGGCATGGGTTCCATTCTGGACGCCGCCAAGGCCGCGCTCGAGGGCGTGGACGAGTGGACAGCCGCGAACATCGACGCTGCGCTTGAACCGCTGCCCGAGCAGATGGACCTCAAGAAGCGCGTGGTGTTCCAGGCCGTGCGTGTGGCCGTTTGCGGCAACATGGTGAGCCCTCCGCTGGGCGAGACCATGGCACTCGTCGGCCGCGACGACTGCCTGGCGCGCATCGACCGCGCCCGCACGATGGCGCTGTAGTCGCTGCGCAAACGTTTGTATCCGAGCCCCGTTCACCCCGAGCGGGGCTCTTGTTTCTGTACCGATGAGTGGGTTGCTGGGACAAAATAATCAGTAGTGTTTGTCCCATGTTCGAGTGACGCAACGAGCTCGACACTCGTATCGGCCATGGGACAAACTCTACTGATTATTTTGTCCCACCCCTTTCAGGTCCGTTCGTTAGAGGTCGGTGTATGGCTCAACAACTGTCGCTGTTTGGTTCGCCGGAACCGGAGGAAGCTCCGGTGAAGCCCAAGCCTGCCGCTGCCTCGGCTCAGTCTAAGCCTGCGCCCGAGCCCCCTGCCGCCTACGCGAGCGTGGTCCTCGACATCCCCACCCGTGCGCTGTCGGAACCGTTTGCTTACGGCATCCCCGAGTCCCTTGCCAACGAGGTCCAGATCGGATCCACGGTCCTGATCCACTTTGGTAACCGTGCCGCCGCGGGCTATGTCGTCGACATTGCGCCTGATCTGGGCGATCTGCCGGGCAACAACGCCCTCGACCCCGTGCGCATCAAGCCCATCGAGGCCATCCTCAGCAAACCGCTCTTTACCGCCGAAGCCGCCCGCATCGCACGTTGGATGAGCCGCGAGTATGTCGCGACGCTTTCCGAGTGCCTGCGCCTGTTCTTGCCTCCGGGTGGCAGCCCGCGTGTGGTCAAGGGCGACGACGGCGTGTGGACGGTTGAACGTCCAGCCGTCAAACCCATCCAAAACCGCTGGGTGATGCTTACGCCCGAAGGCTTTGACTACACGCCACCCAAGACCGCGGTCCGTCAGCGCCAACTCATCGAGGCGCTCCAGTGTGGTCCTGTCACGACGCGCGACCTCAACCTTCTCTATAACAGTATGTCGGCGACCATCAAGTCGCTCGAAAAACGCGGCGTCGTGGTGGTGGAAGAGCGCCGCGCTTGGCGTGGCTGCAGCGAGCAGACCACGCTGTCCTCGGCGAGCGGCAAGGCCCCGGTGGCACTCACCAACGGTCAGCGACAGGCCCTCGCGCAGATTGAGCGCGCACGCCTTGACGCTCACGGCGACGTGGTCCTAGTCGATGGCGTCACTGGATCCGGCAAAACCGAGGTCTACCTCTCCGCCATCGAGCGCGTGCTCTCAGCTGGCCGTTCGGCCTGCGTGCTGGTGCCCGAGATTTCGCTGACGGCCCAGACCGTTGGCCGCTTCCGCTCGCGCTTTGGCGAGACAGTCGCCGTGTTCCACTCGCGGCTTTCGGCCGGCGAGCGCTTGGACCAGTGGGATATGGTCGCCAGCGGTGCCGCCCGCGTGGTCGTCGGTGCCCGCTCGGCGCTCTTCTGCCCGCTTGACGACCTGGGCCTCATCATCATCGATGAGGAGCACGAGACCAGCTACAAGCAGGGGTCCAGTCCGCGTTACCACGCGCGCGAGGTGGCGGCCGAGATGGCGCGGCGCTACCGCTGCCCGCTCGTGTTGGGCTCCGCCACGCCTTCTGCCGAGGCTCTCGACCGCTGCCGCCGTGGCACGTATAACGGTGCCACCTGGACGCGCGTCGAGATGCCCGAGCGACCGGGACACGCAGTCCTTCCTACGGTCCGCATTGCCGACCTGCGCCGCGAGTTTTCGCACGGCAGCCGCTCCATGTTCTCAAAACCGCTGATGGAAGGCCTAAAACGCGTGGTCGAGCGCCGAGAGAAAGCCGTGCTGCTGCACAACCGCCGCGGTTTTGCGCCGTTTTTGATGTGCCGCGAGTGCGGCTGCGTTCCCACCTGCAATCACTGCTCCACTGCGCTCACGTATCATGAGCGCACGCATACGCTGCAGTGCCACACTTGCGGTTCGTCTTGGCGCGTGCAGCCGTATCCCGCGCCCACAAGCCGTTGCCCCAAATGTGGCAGTCGCTACCTGGCAAAAATGGGGCTGGGCACTCAGCAGATCGAGGACGCGCTGCACCAGATGCTGCCCGAGGACGTCGCCATTATTCGCATGGATGCCGATTCCACGCGCGGCAAGGATGCGCACAAAAAGTTGCTCGAGCAGTTCGATGCGGCCGATTGCGCCGTGTTGCTGGGCACCCAAATGATCGCAAAGGGTCTCGATTTTCCCGAGGTCACGCTCGTGGGCGTGGTCAATGCCGACTTCGCCCTCAAGCTGCCCGATTTTCGCGCAGGGGAGCGCGCCTACGATTTACTGGAGCAGGTCGCCGGCCGTGCCGGTCGCGGTGATCGTCCCGGTGAGGTGATCATCCAGACCTACCTGCCCGAGGATCCGGTCATTCGTGCCGTCGCTGAGCACGACCGTTCGATCTTTACCGACTACGATCTGGACCAGCGCCGCGACGCGCTGTACCCGCCGTTTGTTCGCCTGGTCAACATCTTGGTGTGGTCGGCGAACCGAGACGACGCGCAGGACTACATTGGGCGCATTGCAAAGCTTCTTAAGCGCCGCTGGCATGCCGCCGCGCCCGATTTTTTGCGGGCGGGGAGTGCCGTGCCGCAGGTGCTAGGCCCGGCTTCGTGTGTAATCGAGAGAGCCAAGGACCGTTACCGCTTCCATCTGCTTGTGAAGTCGCCCGTGGGGTACCATGTCTCTGATGATATCGACGCCTGCCTCGAAAGAGGTTGGCTCCGTGCGCGGCGTGAGCGTGAGCGTTGACGTCCGAGCCTAT
>ENA-OQKR01000780-OQKR01000780.1-human-gut-metagenome-genome-assembly--contig:-NODE-780-length-11818-cov-2.940039_pt1 | contig 11818 bp, 12 predicted proteins | sample MGYA00242803_ERZ504806 | MGnify/ENA primary metagenome ERZ504806 (study PRJEB26092, sample SAMD00036399) | human gut metagenome | host: Homo sapiens | study: EMG produced TPA metagenomics assembly of...
CGTCTTGGAACGGACTTACGGTAATCAGTATCGCTATCGGACAGGGAGAAATTCTTGCGACCCCGTTGCAGATAGCCAATTGGGTGCAACCATTGCCAACCGGGGCGATTTCATTACTCCGCATGTTGTAAAGGAGATACAGGATAATGAGCTGGACAGTATCTACCGCACCCCCCCGTGTCACGTCAATCGACCGGGAATATTACGATGAAGTTGTGGAGGGGATGCGTGCCGCTGTTACAGGTAGTACGGGGAGTGCAACCTGCCGTATGGTCGGCACAATCCTGCCGGGTGTAGAGGCATGCGGTAAAACGGTACGGCACAAAATCGCGGTAAAGACCATTCGGTATTCATGGGATTCGCTCCGATGAATGATCCTAAGATTGCTATTGCGGTGTATGTGGAAAATGGCGGTTTTGGTGCAACCTACGGCGTCCCTATCGGTGCGATGATGATGGATCAGTACTTGCATGGCAAGTTATCGCCGGAGAATGAGATACGTGCGGAGGAATTCAGCAACCGCGTAATTCTGTACGGAGACGAAGAAAGGTAATAAACAGTCAAACAGTAGCAGTATAAATGGTAAGAAGAGACAGTATATGGAAATCATTGGATTGGGTGACGATTATAATCTACCTGATGTTGATTGTATTCGGCTGGTTCAGTATTTGCGGGGCAAGTTACGACTATGGTGACCGTGATTTTCTTGATTTCTCTACCCGTGCCGGCAAGCAGTTCATGTGGATTGTCTGCTCATTCGGGTTGGGATTTATTCTGCTGATGCTGGAAGACACGCTTTATGATATGTTCTCTTACATTATATATATAGGACTCATTCTCTTGTTGGTTGTCACCATTTTTATCGCTCCTGATACCAAAGGCTCACGGTCCTGGCTAATTTTGGGGCCTGTCAGTCTGCAACCGGCTGAATTTGCCAAGTTTGCCACGGCATTGGCGTTGGCCAAGTATATGAGCGCCTATTCGTTCACTATAAAAAGCTGGAAGAGCGCGTTGATGCTGGCTTTCCTTATTCTTCTGCCGATGACGCTGATTATTCTTCAGCGGGAAACGGGGTCTGCATTGGTTTATATGGCTTTCTTCCTGATGCTTTATCGTGAAGGTATGCCCGGAGTAGTGCTTTTCTCCGGTATTTGCGCTGTGGTATATTTTGTGGTGGGTATCCGTTTTGATCAAGTCTTTATTGCAGATACTCCAACACCTATCGGAGAGTTTGTGGTACTGTCGATGATTTTGCTCTTTGCTGGTGGAATGGTATGGGTATATAAGAAGAAATGGGAACCGGTTCGGAATATCATCGTCGGTTCTTTTATCGTATTACTTGTCGCTTATCTGGTTTCGGAATATATAACCCCTTTTAATCTGGTATGGGTGCAATGGGGATTGTGTGTGGTTGTAACGTGTTATTTATTCTTCCTTGCTTTGAGTGAACGCCATTGGAGTTATTTTCTTATTGGTTTGTTTGCCATAGGTTCGATAGGTTTCCTCTACTCCAGCGACTATTTTTTCAATAAAGTATTGGAACCTCACCAGCAGATTCGCATCAAGGTTCTGTTGGGTATGGAAGAGGACTTGGCAGGAGCGGGATATAACGTAAATCAATCGAAGATTGCTATCGGTTCGGGCGGCCTGACCGGGAAAGGCTTTTTGAACGGTACACAGACCAAACTTAAATATGTTCCCGAACAGGACACGGATTTCATATTCTGTACCGTAGGCGAAGAAGAAGGCTTTATCGGTTCGACGGCTGTATTACTCTTGTTCCTGACTTTAATACTTCGTCTGATAGCATTGGCAGAACGGCAGCAGTCCGCATTTGGCAGGGTATACGGGTATTCGGTGCTGAGTATTTTCCTGTTTCATCTTTTCATAAACATCGGGATGGTGCTCGGATTGACGCCTGTTATCGGTATTCCGTTGCCTTTCTTCAGCTATGGGGGGTCTTCGTTATGGGGCTTTACGATACTGCTGTTTATATTCCTGCGTATTGATGCGGGGAGAAATGAAGGTTGGTATAATATTATCGTTGTAATTTGATTCCCACATCATTGATGCCGGGCAGGAGGCTGTCGGGTAATGTATAAGCTACTTTGAAAAGGTAGTCACCGGGTTTCCCTATCTTGATGTTTCCTGCGGGAAATGCAGACTGATATAAACCGCCCCAGCCATCTCCTTTCCATATGCCTTCTTTATCGGCTAAGACGGCTGTCAGTGTATCTGTCTGTAGCTTTTTCAATTCCGGACTGTCATAGTAGATGGATAAGTTGATGTTTTGGTAAGGGTAGGTGCTGCGGTTTCTAATTTCTACTATCAGTTTGTAGTAAGTTTGCGAATCGGGCACAGCGACATTGAAAAGGAGTGTGTCCTGTCGTTTCCAACCCTCTTGCGGAATGGATTGGAATGCATGATATACAGTCTGTTTATCGCAAGCGCCTAATGCGCTTACAATAAACAGCAGTATGATATATCTCAGAGTCTTTGTCTTATTCTTGAGCAGGCTTGTCATTTTGAGCAGGTTTATCTCCCTGAGGTTTGGGCTTGTTGTTGTGAGGACGTTTACGGTTGTTGCTATTCCGTTGTGAACGTCTTTCATTTCCTTGCGGCCGTTTTTCGTCTCCCTGCTGTCTGGGTTGCTCTTGTTGTTGCGGAGCGGCAGCCTGTTCTCCGCTTTGCGGTCGGTTATTGGGAGTCTTTTTCTTCTTTTTATTCCGGTTGCCGCCGTTATTTCCATTACCGTTTCCATTGTTGCCGTCTCCGCTGTTCTTGTTCTTGCGGTTACGGTCGAAGCGGGTCAGGCTTTCCTGCTCCAGCAGGTCTACCGGTTTCTTGGGTTCGGTGCGATGTGTTTCTTCCAACAGGCTCTCCGGTTTGATGCCCCTTTTATTCAGGCCGATAACTTCAAAGGCGCGTCTTCCACTGATAGTAACCAGATTGGCAGGGATACTCTTGTCGGTGGAGTAAGTTATCTGGTTGCTGAGAATGTCGGCTTTGAAGAAATAGAATACGCCGTCTTTGGTTTCCAATTCGATTTCTTTGGAAGGCAGGCGTTTTTGCGCTTCTACGTAACAGTCCACTTCGTAGTTGAGGCAGCATTTCAGTTTGGCGCATTGTCCGGCAAGCTTTTGCGGGTTCAGTGAAATATCCTGGTAGCGGGCGGCGCTGGTCGAAACGGAAACGAACGATGTCATCCAAGTAGCGCAACACAACTCGCGGCCGCAAGGTCCGATGCCGCCGATACGGCCGGCTTCCTGACGTGCACCGATCTGCTTCATTTCGATGCGTACATGGAAAGCGTCGGCAAGCACCTTAATCAGTTGGCGGAAGTCTACGCGTTCATCGGCAATGTAGTAGAAGATTGCTTTGTTGCCGTCTCCCTGATATTCCACATCCCCGATTTTCATATTGAGGTTGAGGTCAAGAGCGATCTGGCGGGCACGTATCATCGTGCTGTGCTCACGCGCTTTCGCCTCGTTATACTTGTCCATATCCACCGGTTTGGCTTTGCGGTAGATGCGCTTGATGTCCGCTTCCGACTTGATATTTGCCTTACGCATCTGTAGCGGTACAAGTCGCCCGGTAAGGGTTACTACGCCTATATCATGTCCGGGAGTAGCTTCCACGGCTACTATATCGCCTTTTTCCAAAGGAATTTTGTTGCTGTTGCGGAAATATCCCTTGCGGGTATTTTGAACTGAACTTCCACCATGTCCGATTCCTCTGCATTGCCGGGGATGTCGGCAAGCCAGTCGTAAGTGTTCAGTTGCTTGTCTTGCCTGCCGCAGCTTTTGCAGCAGAGACCGCCGCTTCCGTTATGTAGTTTAAATTCCATCATTCTATCTGTTATTTTGATGATTTACTATGTTATATGTTAGTTGAAAAGGATTCTTCTATTGCTTTAACAGAACAATCATTTTCAGTGAAAAATCAAAGAATACCATACGGGCATTCACATTCTGCTCGATGTGTACTTGCGCTTCGCTGAGTTCATCCATAATACCCATAACATTCCGTTCGTTGACAAACGGGGCAAACCGGGTAGCGAAGTTCTGTTCGGGCAGGGTTCATGTAGTTCATCTCTTTCCGATGCAGGTTATAGATGAAATTTTCCCGTATCATGCGCTGGCAGTATTCCAGAAAAATTCTTTTGGCGTTCGCGCCCCCATAGCCGCCAGTTGTTCGCTCCATTGCTTCATTTCCCGTATTTTCCGTTGATAGGAGAGGCGCATCAGGCTGACGAACAGATTGAAAAACAATTCATTCTCTTCATTCAGATGGATTGTTTCCAACGCCTTGATGAAGTTTCCGTTTGCCAGATGGGCTATGGTCTGGCTGTCCGCCGGTTGTACGCCGTACTTTTGTTGCAGCGCGTTTGCCATGCTTGCCTCATCTATTTTGCGGATGTTGAAACGTTGTGTACGGCTGAGTATGGTAGACAATATCATTTCGGGTGCTTCGGAAACCAACTAAGAAGATGGTCTTCTCAGGCGGCTCTTCCAGCAGTTTCAGCAATTTATTGGCGCAGACCTCGTGCAGCTTTTCAGGCAGCCATACAATGGTTACCTTGTATCCGCCTTCGCTGGATTTCAAACTGAGCTTACGGGTGATTTCATCGCTTTCCTTTGCGTAGATAATCGCTTGTCCGTTTTCCGCTCCCATTTCGTCCAGCCAATGATTCAGTGAGAAATAGGGATTGCTTAGTACAAGATGCCGCCAGTCGGCTATGTAGTCATCGCAAACTTCTTTCTTCCCTTTGGCGCTTTTCACGATGGGGAATACGAAGTGTACGTCCGGATGCACCAGTTTATTCCACTTCACACACGAAGGACACGTGCCGCAGGCATCGGTCTCCGTGCGGTTCGGGCAGCAGATGTAACGGGCATAAGCCATAGCCAGCGGAAGTTTGCCTACTCCTGCCGGTCCGCAGAACAGTTGCGCGTGAGGAATACGTCCTTCCCGCACCTCTTGTATCAATCGTTGTTTGGCTGTATCCTGGCCTATTACATCTTTAAAAAACACGGTGTCGGTATTTGGTTAATAAATCTGTTTGGCTACTTCCTTGATGCTGTCCACTGCACCTATGGAATAGAAATGGATGCTGGGAATATGGTGTTTCATCAGTTCCTTGCATTGCTGCACGCACCATTCGATACCTACCTGTTGCGCTTCTGCATCATTCTTGCATTTCAAGATTTCGTTTGTCAGCTCTTCGGGCAGGTCTACTTTAAATGTTTTGGGTATCATGCTGAGTTGCGAAAGCTTCTTGAACGGCTTGATGCCCGGTATAATGGGGATGGTAACTCCGGCTTTGCGGGCGCGTTCTACGAAATTGAAGTATTTCCGGTTGTCATAGAACAATTGGGTAACGGCATATTCCGCTCCGGTTTCCATTTTCTTTTTCAGCCAATAAATGTCCGTATCGATGTTGGGCGCTTCTTCGTGTTTTTCCGGATAACAGGCCACTCCGTATGAGAAAGGAGTATTGGTGACTTTCATCTCGGAGCCGTCTACAAAGATGCCCTTATTAAATTGGTTAATCTGTTCCTGCAATTCAACGGCATGATGATAACCGTTCTTTTCGGGAGTGAATACCGACTCGTGTTTTGCCTTGTCTCCGCGTAACACCAAAAGGTCTGTGATGTTCAGGAATTGCAGGTCGAGCAATACATATTCGGTATCCTCACGGCTGAAACCGCTGCAAAGAATATGCGGCACTACCGTTATGTTGTATTTATTCTGAATGGCTGCGGCTACGGATACGGTTCCCGGACGGCGACGGAGACGGTTGCGCTGGAACAGCCCGTTGCCGAGGTCCTTGTACACGTACTCGCTGCGGTGTGTGGTGATATTGATGTATTTAGGGTCGAACTCCCGTAATGTATCTATCGTTTCGTACAACTTTTCGATGCCTGTACCTTTCAGAGGGGGCAATATTTCAAAAGAAAAAGCTGTTTTTTCGTTACTGTTTATCAGATCGATTACTCTCATTTCTTTTCCGTTGTCTTTGTCTAATTGGCAAAATCCTGCACAATCCTGCACATTGGGAACAAAAATACGAAAAAGAAATGAGAAATGCTTTTTTGGCAGGCTATTCTTTTATGCAACGGATGGAAAACGCATTATAATAATCTTTGCCTTCCGGTTTGACGGCGTTCTTTAAGGCGATGTCGTTATTGCTGTTTGCAAACATTACGACTTTGTCCAATTGCTTTTGTGTGCCGTCATATAGCCAATAGGCAGTCGATGAGTTTGCGTTTACCAAGGCCGTCTTGTTTTCCCTTTCCAACAGCAGCCCTGCGGGTTGAATGCAGAATCCGGTTTCATTGGTTGCGGAATAAACATCCGAGCTCCAGGTATCTGTCTTTTTCAGTGCGGAAGCATTCTCTCCTATGTATTCTTTCAGTCTGTTCCAATCGTTTTCTGTTGGCAATCTCCAATCCAACGGAGCCAATTTCCCGGTAAGGACGGCCTCGCCGTTGTAAAAATGGGAGTTGGTGCCTGCCCATTTGAGGTAGCCCTCGCCATCTCCCAAAGCTTTTCTGAGGGGCATACTCTTGCTGTCATTATAATGGGCCGTCTGTAAATCCTCTTTCATCCAATATTGTGCGCCTATTTTCACGATGGGGTAGGTGTGCAATATACCGTTCCGTATATCTCTGATTACGTAGCTGCTGACGTTGATAGCCAGTGCTGGTGCGGCAGGCTTTTCCGTTACTATCTTTCTGTTTTCGTCTATGTAGAATTTTTCGATAGGCCGGGAGTGGCCGCTAACGTAGGTCAGCGAGTTGTCCGCTTCATTCCAACTTACTTTACCGCCATGTGTCGTGGCGGTTTTGTCCGGTAGTTGTAAAACGATTCCATTTGTCAAGTCCGTCTGTTCATTGTCCTGTACGGAATAGGCTACAATCGCTTTAGTAGCGACAGCATCGGCGGGGGCAGTGTAAAGATACTCCCGGCATACTTCTGCCACGGGCTTTCCTTGATGGTATATCCTGTAGATATCAGACGTGCTGAATGACAGCGAGGCTGTGTGTACGGCAGTGATTTCGTACCGGTTTTCGCTCTCTCCTTGTTCGCTGAGCTCCCATTCCTTGATGTTGGCGATAACTCCGGTGAGGGTTGCACTTGTGCTTTGAAGTGCGTTGATGCAAATCTCCAGTTCCGTGTCCTCCTCAATGGTGGCCGACGGGAGAGGGCAGGTATAGATTTTTCCGTTCCATTCCAGGGTAAAAGCCTGTCCGCCGTCGGAGTGTGTTTGCGGAATTACAATGAACTCCTTACCGGACAGCGTATTACCCTCTTTCTTCCATGTGCCGAAAGGAATAATATCCGTTTCGCTCGCATCGTCAACCGAGGAAAGCTTGTCCGATTGCAGGTCATATACGGCTTGTGTCCTGAAACCGGTAGCTATGATTCTGGGGTTGGCCTTGAGCATCTCGTCCGTATCTTCGCCTTCTTGGGGTATAAGAACTAACTTTATTTTGGCAAACCGGTGCTTGTATTCCAGCTTTACGGTTTTCTCGCTGTTGGGTACGTTTCCAATGCGGGCGGTCATGAAGTTGGATAAGCTGTAATTGGCGGTCTTGTTCTGGTCTGCTTGTACTGTGACGTCCAGCAGTGAGCTTCCTTTGGACACGTTTTCCTCCTGATACGGATAGTAGCTGATGAAGTCCAGCGTGGCATCTCCTTCCGGATAATAAACTTCTTTCTTGGATATCAGTTTGCTGTTGTCGCTGCATTCCAGAAGCAGGTTGTCGATGTATCGTTGCTGGTCCAGGGAATTGCCTGTCAGCATGGCAAAGATACCGCTTCTGTCTCCTATGTCGAAAGTGTTTTTAGTTACTTTGGTAGCGGCTTTACTTGTTTCAAAGGAAAAGGAGATGAGGATACTGCCCTCTTTGATTTCATCATTTAGCCTGTTGATACAAGATGTACCCGATAAGGCAAGGAGCAGGCATAACACACAATTTGCCCTTTTGAAAGCGTTTCTCATGATATTCATGTTATAGTAGTTTTATAAGACGAAAACATCTTCGCCTTTGGTTCGTACTTAAAAACTTACGTGTCGATATATCAGATTAGGCAGAACCGCAAATGTTATGAGAAAGTAGTTTACGCTTTCAGATTTCTATTAGTCAGTTATCACGCTTGATAGCTTGGTGCTTTTTCTTCTCTTTACATATATCTATAGAGTCACGGGGCAAAAGTATATTAATATTTTGTATTGCCTGCTTTAATTCAACAAAAACTTCCGCAATTTATTTATACCGCTCTGATTTTTTATCTAACTTTACACGCTAAAATCGTAAACAGTAATTAGTTAAACCGTAGAACAGAGCTTATGCCTTTAAATTTACCCGATAAACTTCCCGCGATAGAGCTGCTGAAAGAGGAAAACATATTCGTCATTGACAATTCACGGGCCACCCGGCAGGACATCCGTCCGCTGCGGATTGTCATATTGAATCTGATGCCGTTGAAGATTACGACGGAGACCGATTTGGTGCGTCTGCTCTCCAATACTCCGTTGCAGGTGGAGATTTCGTTCATGAAAATCAAGAGCCACACCTCAAAGAATACTCCGATAGAGCATATGAAAGCTTTCTATACGGATTTTGACAAGATGCGTGACGAGAAGTACGATGGTATGATTATTACCGGAGCCCCTGTAGAGCAGATGGACTTTGAGGAAGTGACCTATTGGGACGAGATAACCGAAATATTCGATTGGGCGCGTACGCACGTTACGTCCACGCTTTATATCTGCTGGGCGGCGCAAGCCGGACTCTACCACCATTACGGTGTGCCCAAGTATCCGCTGGACGCGAAAATGTTCGGCATATTCGCACATCGCACCTTGCAGCCTCTGTATCCCATTTTCCGTGGTTTTGACGATGTGTTTTATGTTCCCCACAGCCGCCACACGGAAGTCCGCAAGGAAGATATTCTGAAAGTTCCCGGACTGACCCTGCTTTCGGAATCGGAAGAGGCAGGGGTCTATATGGTAATGGCACGTAACGGGCGCGAGTTTTTCGTAACCGGTCATTCCGAATACTCCCCCCTGACGCTCGATACGGAATACCGCCGCGACCTGGCTAAGGGATTGCCTATTGAGATGCCCCGCAATTACTATGTGGACGACAACCCGGACAAAGGCGTATCGGTACGGTGGCGGGCGCATGCCAACCTGCTGTTCTCCAACTGGCTGAACTACTTTGTATATCAGGAAACCCCGTTCAATATTGAAGAAATTAAATAAGAACTCCGAAAACTCAGTGGGGCTTTGTGCCCCTTTCTGTGGTGAAAGAAATATGATGAAGCAACGAAAAATAGAACTATTGGCCCCCGCCAAGAATCTGGAGTGCGGTATTGAAGCAGTCAATCATGGTGCGGATGCGGTATATATAGGTGCACCGAAGTTCGGCGCACGTGCGGCTGCGGTCAATTCTTTGGAAGATATAGCCGCTTTGGTGGCGTATGCCCATTTGTACAACGTACGCATTTACGTTACGGTCAATACCATTCTGAAAGAAGAGGAACTTGCCGAAACGGAAAAGATGATTTGGGAACTGTACCGCATCGGTGTAGACGCCCTGATAGTGCAGGATATGGGAATTACCCGTCTGAACCTGCCGCCTATCCCCCTGCACGGTAGTACGCAGATGGACAACCGTACACCGGAGAAAGTACGTTTCCTGGCGGATGCAGGCTTTCGTCAGGTAGTGCTGGCGCGCGAGCTGTCATTGCAGGAGATACGCCGAATCCACGAGGCTTGTCCGGAAACGCCTTTGGAAGTGTTTGTGCACGGTGCGCTTTGTGTAAGCTACAGCGGACAGTGCTACGTCAGTCAGGCATGTTTCGGCAGGAGCGCCAATCGGGGAGAGTGTGCCCAGTTCTGCCGCCTGCCGTTCAGCCTGGTAGATGCCGACGGGAAAACAATCGTCCGCGACAAGCACCTGCTCTCCTTGAAAGACCTGAACCAAAGCGAAGTGTTGGAAGACCTGCTGGATGCCGGCGCCTCTTCCCTCAAGATAGAAGGGCGGTTGAAGGACGTTTCCTATGTGAAGAACGTTACGGCTGCCTACCGCAGCAAGCTGGATGCCATCTTCGCCCGTCGCAAGGAGTACGTACGTGCTTCTTCGGGTACTTGCCGTTTCGACTTCACGCCCCGGTTGGACAAGAGTTTCAGCCGCGGCTTCACCCATTACTTCCTGCAGGGCCGCGACCGGGAAATCTCTTCTTTCGATACACCGAAGTCCCTGGGCGAGGAGATGGGTACGATGAAAGAGCAGCGCGGCAACTACCTTACCGTTGCCGGAGTGAAACCTTTCCATAACGGAGACGGTGTCTGCTTTCTCGATGAACAGGGCCGTTTGCAAGGTTTCCGTATCAATCGGGTGGATGGCAACAAGCTGTATCCGGCTGGCGATGTGCCCCGTATCAAACCGCGCACCCGTCTTTTCCGCAATTTCGACCAGGAATTTGAGCGCATCCTTGCCCGCAAGTCCGCCGAACGTAAAATCGGCGTTGGATGGGAGCTGGCAGATACCCCTTCGGGCTTTGCCCTGACAGCGGCGGACGAAGACGGCAACCGCATAACCTTGTCTTTCCTCTATCCAAAAGAACTTGCGCGTACTCCGCAATCGGAGAACCTGCGTACCCAACTCGGCAAATTGGGGAATACTCCTTTCGAGGTCATGCCTCTCGGCGGCACGGACAGCCCCTCGGCAACAACAGCTCCCGCCATTGCAATCAACCTGTCGCAGAACTGGTTCATACCCGCCTCGGTGATAGCCGACTGGCGTCGCCAGGCGATAGACAAGCTGACTGCCGCCCGCCGCATTACTTACCGTCGTGAGTTACATGTGTGGAAACCCACCCGCCACAGTTTCCCGGCAACATCCCTGACCTATTTGGGCAATGTGATGAATACCGCCGCCCGCAGCTTTTATCAGGCTCACGGAGTAGCTTCCGTGGAACCGGCATACGAGAAGCAGGCCGTACCCGAAGCCGTACTCATGTTCTGCAAACATTGCCTGCGTTACAGCATGGGCTGGTGTCCTACGTATCAAAAGGGACATTCCCCGTACCGGGAACCCTATTATCTGGTAGGAACAGATGGCAAACGTTTCCGCCTCACTTTCGACTGCAAGAACTGCCAAATGAAAGTCAGCAGTTAAAAGCCAAGGATGAAGCTTACGTATAAAGCATACGGTATAAAGAATGAAGTATAAGGTATGGGTGAATACGCATAACGGATAGTGAAGATGATTGAGAATGAATGCCCAAAGTATATAATATGAAGAAAGAAGAAACAAACATAAACAGCCGTAAACACAGCGTCACCGTACAACGTGCGTCCCGCTCTTTATACCTTATGCCTCATACCTTATACTTAAATTTCATATTTTATATTTTATACCTTATTCTCGGTTCTTCTTGCCATTATCCCCGTCCGGACCTGGAAGACGGGAAACTGGGGGCAAAGACCCGCGATTCGCTGGCTTATCTGTACGAGCGTCATTATACGTGGAACACGAATCTGGAAGTGCAGGAAGATTCGGTGACGATAGCCTGCCTGCCTGTAAAGGACTGCTATAATACACTGTACAAGGGAGACAGGGTGGTAGTGGCGGAGTTTGCCATCCACCCGACGGACAGTGTGGACAGCGTATGGGTCAAGCTCGCCCATTCTCAGGAAGTGCAGGGCTGGCTTCGGGAAAAGGACATGATCCGGGGCGTTTGTACCTACGGACAGGTATCTCGCAGGCCATTTACCTGTTCAGCGATACGCATGCTTCCA
>ENA-OQKR01000782-OQKR01000782.1-human-gut-metagenome-genome-assembly--contig:-NODE-782-length-11804-cov-2.080843_pt1 | contig 11804 bp, 16 predicted proteins | sample MGYA00242803_ERZ504806 | MGnify/ENA primary metagenome ERZ504806 (study PRJEB26092, sample SAMD00036399) | human gut metagenome | host: Homo sapiens | study: EMG produced TPA metagenomics assembly of...
ATTAAAAAACGATCCTTCATATAAAGCTGATTTATATATTTTAAGTTGGCATACGTCTTGATATTGGTACAGCTGTTTGTTGTCAAGATCGCTACACGATTTAATCTGCCGTCTTCATCATAAATTTCAGAATAATAATGATTTAACAACAATGGCAAACGGTATTTATCTTGTTTTCCTTCTACGATAAAAACAAATCAACATTCATAAGATCGGAAGCATTATATCCAAGATCGTCTAATACCGAACTAATGTTCGTTTTCTTCTTTGCAACAGAATATGAATCTTCATCCAATATGATCTGACATAATTGTCTACTGCTAAAATTGGCTAATAAATGTGGAGAATGTGTTGTAAAGATCACCTGATTCTTCTGTGCCAGACGATAAAGGATCTCACTGGCTGTCTTTTGCAGTTGTGGATGCAAAAACATCTCTGGTTCCTCTACCAAAATGATCGATGAAAGACTATTCTCATCCATTACATAAGCTTCCAAAAGAGAAAGCATATAAATACTTTTCATTCCACGCCCCAATCGTTCCACAGAAATTGAAATATCACGTTCTTTGTTATAAGCCTCTGCATTAACTTGAAGCATCTGATCAACATCATAATTCATAGAGAAAATGATATCCTCAAATCCGCCGTTCTTATGGAAGCTCTCATTAATACGTTTCTCAAACTGGTCAATGTTCATCTCATACAATTTATATTCAAATAACTTTGCAGCCTCAAATGCATTCAGCTCTTTGGGACTCTTCTGATCGATCAGACCGATACACTGAAAACAATGGGTACATGGTTTCACAGGATCAAACATACAGCAATTTGTACGCATGATCTTAAGCAAACTGTCTTCCTGTAGCATAAAAAGATCATCCTGTATCTGTTTTAAATTACGGTTCGTTCCAATGAAATAAATGGTTGGGAAAATTTCCCGAATATACTTATTATGTTTCCTTTTTCCATCGTAAAACCGCTGTTTGCCTTCTTTATTGGCAATGAATGTAAAGGTGATCTCTTCATTTTTGTAAGATGGAAGTTTGCTCTCAAAATCCTTTTTCCAAAGATCGTATTTTTTATACTGGCTCACTATACCATTTTTATGAAAAATATGAAGATCTTCTTCTGTAATGGATAATATAAATCCAATCTCTATATTTTGCATTGTCTCGTTAAAATCATCCAATGAGATTTCATAAGATCCTTCGACTGCACGCAAGGCATGAAGGATGGATGATTTTCCTGTATTATTCTTTCCAACAAAAATCAGAGCATTCTGGATATCTAATATTTCCATATGCCGGATTGATTTAAAATTCTTAATTGATAAATATTTAATTTCCATAAGATGCTCCTTTCTTTTTTATCTTTATTATCTCATTTTTTTATATTTAAAATCCAGTTCACTAAACAGACATATGTTAAGAAATGTTACGATCAGTGCAATCATAAAAAGTATGATCTTTAATCGTTTCGAATTCGCATATTTCCCCATGACTTTCTTTGAGGATGTCAGATAAATCTGAGTAAAGATCGTAATAGGAAGTTGAACTGCCAAAAACATCTGGGAATAGATCAATCCATCGAATGGAGATTTTATCAGTAAAATAATCAATGTTGCCGGAATCATCGTAATAAGAACTCCTAATTTCGTATCTTTATGATGAATATCATAAGGATGATCAAAAATTCCAGAAAAAATCGTTCCACCAGCCATTCCTGCTGTAATACTTGATGAAATTCCAGCAAGTAATAATGCAAGTGCAAAAATAATTGATGCTGCATTTCCAAGAAGTGGTGTTAACATGGAACCTGCTAAATGAATATCATCAATAGAATGACCATTTCCTTGATACAGGATAGCTGCTGCCATTAAGATCATTGCACTGTTAATTGCCCATCCTATGATCATGGAAAATAAGGTATCTTTAAACTCGTATTTTAACTGCTGTTCTATCACATTTTCATCTTTTAGATTCCATTCTCTGCTCTGAATGATCTCTGAATGTAAAAACAGGTTATGTGGCATCACGACTGCTCCTAGAACACTCATGACAACTGGAAGTGAACCTTTGGGAATTTCTGGCTTTACCCATCCGATCAGCGCCTGTTTCCATTCAATATCTGCAATACAGATTTCAAACAGAAAAGAGAATCCGATCAGTGATACAAATAAGATGATCAGTTTCTCGATTCTGCTGTATGCATTCGTAAACTGACAGATCAGTACGATCCCTAAAATGATAAATGTACCAATCTTTACTGGAATATGAAACAGCATTTCTAATGCCATTGCACCACCTAAAAGTTCTGCCATTGCGGTTGCGATCGATGCTGCAACTGCTGTTAATAAAATGATATTCTTAAGACCTTTGTTGATATACAAACTTGTTGCTTCTGATAAACATTTTCCTGTGACGATTCCTAGGTGGGCTGCATTATGCTGTAAGATAATGAGCATGATCGTTGATAATGTGACCATCCATAATAACGTATATCCATAACCGGAACCTGCTGCGATATTACTTGCCCAGTTTCCGGGATCTATAAAACCTACGGTGACTAGTAAACCTGGTCCGACATATCTTAGGAAGTTCATCGTTTCTTTTGTTGATGATTTAAATAATTGCATCATACACGAAATGTTCCTTTCTTTTTATTTTTATTCTGGTTAGTCTTGACTAACTATTATTATACATAGAAGGGGAAAGTTTGCAAGCTTTGTGAAAAATTGATAGAATAAGTCATGTATTATTTTCATTTACTACTACTGAATAGCCGTAAATGGTATGCTAAATAAAGTAAGAAACAGGTGAATTTTATGAAATCATTACCATATTATGACGATCTGACTGCAAGACAGACGATTAAATTACGTGAACTTATTAAAACACTCCCGCCTTTTGCGAAAGAATTCTTCCGTGCAATTGATTCTACCACACAAGTAAGAACTCGAATTGCTTATGCATATGATCTGAGAGTCTTCTTTCATTTTCTGATCGATGAAAATCCTGCTTACCGTAATTACTCTGTGCTGGATTTTAAAGTAAGTGATCTTGATAAGATTGAATCCGTTGATTTGGAAGAATATATGGAATATTTAAAGGTTTACATCTCGGAAGAACAACATAAGCATATGCAGAATACTGAACAAGGTGTTTTTCGTAAGATGTCTGCACTCCGTTCTTTTTACGGATATTTTTACAAACGACAGCTGATTGAGAAAAATCCAACATTGCTTGTTGATATGCCAAAAATCCGTGAGAAGGAAATTATCCGTTTAGAAGCCGATGAAGTTGCTTCTTTGCTTGATTTTGTAGAACACGGAGGTGACCATTTGACCGGGCAGAAACTTGCTTATTATGAAAAGACCAAGGAACGTGATCTTGCGATCATTACACTTCTTCTTGGGACTGGAATCCGTGTATCTGAATTAGTGGGTCTAAACATTGATGATGTTGATTTCCGCAATAACGGTCTTCATCTGATCCGAAAAGGCCGAAAGAAATGACCGTTTATTTGGAAATGAAGTTGCAGATGCTTTAGAACAATATATTGAGGGCAGCAGAAAACTCATCATTCCAAAGGAAGGACATGAAGATGCTTTATTTTATTCTATGCAAAGACGAAGAATTGGTGTGCAGGCGGTCCAGAATCTTGTGAAAAAATATGCGAAGGAAGTCACTCCACTAAAGAAGATCACGCCTCATAAACTGCGTAGTACTTATGGTACTGCTCTTTATCAGGAGACCGATGATATTTATCTTGTAGCGGAAGTTCTTGGACACTCTGATGTTAATACGACCCGAAAACATTATGCTGCTATGTCCGATACACGGCGGCGTCAGGCAGCAGGAAAAGTTGTATTGAGAGAATCCGTTTCTCATGATTCTGAGGATTCAAATTCATAAATTTTTAATAAGAAAAAGCAGAGAAATCCAAAATGGACTCTTTCTTAACTTTGGGTATAACGGTTAAAATGCAAGCTGGTATTATTTCAATACCAGCCCCTTGTTTTATAATAGTGCAGAAAGAGAAAAATCTCGATCCCTTGGAAGAAAAGCCAGTTTACATTTTTTCTCCAGATTGACTAATCCACTTCTTCCGTATACAATACGTTTGAGGACTTTGAATTTGTTGTTATATCCTTTTTTTATCCGTGGCTTTGTCAATCTCCTCCAATAATCCTGTATTTTCCAGTCAAACTTACACTTTAACATTTACTCTCGGTATAAAAATGTTACACTCTATCATTGTGCAAATAAGGGATAATACATCAATTCCCCCTTATTATTTGATTCCTTTCGAGGATATTCTGTATATGAACAACTGCCTATTGTAAAATCATTTTCATTTAATTTGCATATTTTTTCTTCTCCACCATCATGATAAGATACTTGTTTTGCATTCTCTACATGAAACAACTCTAATGAATTATCCTTCCAAATATCTGAATTTGGATAATTTCTTATCTCCAACGTATTAGATATCAAGTCTAAGATATACAATTTCTTTTTCCTCACAGGATTCAAATAAATCTTTCCACCATTTTTATCTACGGCTATTTCACAGTAATTATCCCCTTGTGTATAATTGCACTCAATATATTCCAAATCTAACGACTGTACAATTGTTCTGGAATTTTTGTCATAGACAAATAATCCGTAAGTGCCACCAAAAATAATCTTTCCTGCATCAACATAATATAATATTGTACCATCCGCTCCTGTATTTTCATTTAGATTAACTGAAGCCGGTTTTATGTCCAATGTTACAAAACCTGTATTTATCTCTTCTTGATTTTTCATTTCCCCTGCTCCTCGTGTCTTAGGAACAGTAAAGAAACAAACTGATACTATCATTCCAAAAAGCATTGTAATAGTAAACAGCACAATTGATGGTTTTTTCCATTGTTTCATGCGAATCACCCTTTTTTTAATTCCAATTTTTCCAAATGCCAGTGGATATACACTGGCACGCCTTTTTACTGCACAACAGTTCAAAAGTGCCAGCAAATAATTTTTTCTTTCCCTCTTATCCATATTCAAAACAGCTTTTTCATCACAGGCATATTCAATATCCCGCCCCAGACAAACATAAGCGACCCAAACCAGCGGATGAAACCAATATATAGATAGAATAAAATAAGCCACTACTTTTAATATATGGTCTTTCCGTTTCAAATGAGCCCGTTCATGGGCTAAAACATAAACAAGTTGTTCCTCATCTATTCCATACGGAATATATATTTTGGGACAAAACACTCCAAAGATATATGGCGAAATCACAAACTCGCTCTCCCATATATTTTCCTTAAAGTATGTAGCAGTTTTTGTTCTATTTGACAAATAAAAACAACTTAAAACAAAGTAAAGAAGCATAGCAAACAGACCGCACACCCAAACTACCGCAAAAAAACGAAGTCTGGAACTATTCAGCATTACTTGTTTTTCTATGCTATCTGCCAAAGCATTGCTAGCATTTAGTTCCGCCTTATCCCCTCTTATCCTGTCTGTGTTGTTCGACTGGTAGATATGCTTTTCTGATTCTCTATTACGCTTTATAAAAGAATTACGTTCTATACGAATATATGCCATATCCTTTTCATCTTTCAAAGTATTTTTTTCAGAATCATTCAATGGCACTTCCATTTGAATTGGAACAAGGCTAATAGTGCTTTCTATGTTATAAGGGCATAAGAGCCTTATTCCTACCAAAAACCACATAAAGCATGCAATCCATTTTGGAGACTTCCAAAACACTATACGCAAGCACAAGATAGCCAATATCATCCAACTGGCATTCATGCCAATTGATAAAATTTTTAAAAAAACACTCTGCATATCTTCCTCCTGTGTTAAATAATCTGAGTACAGGTAAATTTATTCTATCTTTTAATCAATCTTTTTCAATCATCCTTCTTATGTCCTCAATTTCTTTCTCAGACAACTTTTCATGTCTTCCAAATGCAGAAATAAATGCTGGCAGAGAACCTTCAAATGTTTTCTCCACCATATTTACTATTTCTGCCTCCTGTATTTGTTCTTTTGAAACAATGGAAGAAACAATCGTATTTTCATTCTTTATTACTCCCCTCTCAGATAACCTTTTTATTACCGTATACGTTGTTGTACTTTTCCAACCTAATCTTTCTTTGCAAAGTTTTACCAAATTACCACTTTTTATGGGTTCATTTTCCCATAATATAAGGCAAAACTTATATTCACTTTCAAAAACTTTAGGTGTCTCCATCATACTATTCCTTTCTTTATGATATTATAGTTTCTATCAATGACTACTCTATACACTTTTCCAAGTATTCCAATAATTCCTTTGCATCCCCAAGTTTTTCATAAGTACATTCCCGATTGGGCAAAGGTATAAAATACTTTGCATCTTCTCCTTCCAGCGGATACAACCATGACTGATAGTTAATTGATACTTTTTTATAGTCATTACTCTTGCCTCCAGTATAAATCTTATAACACTGTTTGGCAAATTTTATTTCCAATGCCTTTCCTCTTTCCTGCAAAGTTGAAACTTTTTTCTTTAATTTATTCTTCCGCAAAACATGTTCTCCTGTATTGACATAACGCTGTTTTGCCATAAGAATAATTTGTTTTCCCTCCTCTGTATCCGGCGCTATTGTATGCTTTTTACCATCTTTGTAATATATAATATCCTTAACTTTTTCCTTAAAGTAATTTGCTTCTGCATATCCAACAGGTGCATCCTCTTTCTTGTTATGATTCTCTGTAGGTAAAGTGGTGGGAATTGCCGTTGTCGGAACAGCAGTAGAGACAATGGAAGATGGTTTCGTCGTAGAATCTGATGTTTTCTCATTTGAAAACGATGTTTTTTTACTTTCTTCCATATTATTATTTTGATGGTTACACCCTGAGATAAGCACGACCATTATTAGCATAAGATACACTATTTTCTTTGCTTTCATTATAAATAATCTCCTCTCTGTATATTTTTATTAAAATTGCACAAGAAAGCCTTTGATTTATCAGCTTTCCTGATACTATTTAAGTTAATTAGTTGATCTAAATATAACCTTATAGATAGTGAATAGGGTATCTTTTTGTACCATTCATAGAAAAAATTGATACTAAAAGAAGACGTCTTGGTTTTTCTTATGATTGCCTTCTTTGTCCACCCATTTTTTCCTACAGCAACAAACCTCTCATGTCTGACAGGATCATCCATCTGCTACGATCGGAGTCCTAAATTCCTTCGTTCTGTCTATCCATAGCTGGGCTGCCACTTATGCTTTCTAACAGGATCTTTGTCCTATGGAGTGTATCTCCTGTGGCTAAACTGGCTATACTTTTTTCAACTATACAGTTACATCCCTGTTCACAGCACCAATCTCCTTGGCGGACGCTTTCCTGTTTTCAGGTTATTTCTTTCTTGTTACGCTGCCTGTGGCAGTTGTGTTGGACGATGGATATCCTCTATCATTTTTGTTCCATTAAAGACAACACCCTTCGTCATGATCGCAAAGAACACTCGAATCAGCTTACATCCAACGGCTATCATTGCCTGTCGGCCTTTCAACGGATTCTTTATCCGTTTTCTGTAATAATCATAGATCGATCCGAATTCTTGATTGATCCGTATCAATGGTAATACTACTTGATATATGATCTTTCGACCTCGTTTACTGATCGTTGTACGACCTTTGTGTTTTCCAGAACTGTTCTCTACCAGCTCAAATCCAGCATACTTCTGTATCTGTTTCGGGTTCTTAAAGCGACTGATATCCCCGACTTCTGATATAAAACCAGCTACAGTTACTAATCCGATGCCATTCACTGACAGCATCTTATCTGCATTTGGTATCTGCATGGTCAATTCTTCCATCACAGATGTGACCATTTCCAGTTGTTGCTTCTTTACCTTATAATCTTCCAACAACATCTGAATCTCCATGACTGCACCCTGTCCGCCTGGTTTTCCAACACTATCATGCGCAGCATCCACCAGGGTCTTTGCCCTATTCAAACTGGCACCTTTGCCACGCACTTTTTGTTGTCTCCATATCTTTACGATATGATCTGCACCAAGTGCTTTCACCATATCCGGTAATGGTGCTTTCTCTAGGATCATCATTCCTGTTGTCGTATCAAATTTCTTATATACGGTAAGATATTCTGGAAAATATATCTTCAGCCATCTCTGTATCCTGTTGGATGCTGCATTCAGCTCCTTCATGTTGCGATCTCGGCTGGATGTCACTTCTCTGATCTCTGCATAGATTCCTTCCGGCACATATGGAAAACTGTACCTTCCATCGATTACAAGCTTTGCAATCGTCTTTGGATCTTTCAAATCTGTTTTCTTTAGGCTGTTGTCATCCAGTTCCTTTGCTTTCTTAACAGATGCAGGATTCACGAATGCCAGTTTCATCCCATGATCTTTTACAAACTGATAAAAGGTATACCAGTAATGACCTGTAGGTTCACATCCTATCATTGCTTCATTTTTTCCATGCTTTATGCATATTTGTGTAACCCAGTCATAAAAGCTGTTGAATCCATTGATATCAGTTGAAAATCGAAATACTTTTTTTGTCAACTCTCTCCCTCGGTAATCGAATGCTCTGACATAGTGTTCAGAACTTCCGATATCAACTCCGAGTACTAAAGTTGATTCTGTGACTTGTTCAATCTTTTCATTCTGTGTATAATTCATTATAAGGACCTCCGATAATTAAGATGTTTTTCATCCGGCAAGATGATATCTTAATTATACTGTGAGGTTCTTTTTTCGTCTATTGACATTATTTATGAATTACAGGAATGCTTTCTACAGCCTGAAGTACCCGCAGCTCGCTGCGGATACTTATTAAGACAAATTCAGTTATAATTTACAACAAGATTTACATCTTATAAATTCTAACAGGGTCTTTGCCTCCTTCTCTTATGTAATTGTATAAAGACTTCCATTTATGATTATCTGTATGGGAAGCGAATTTCAATTTTTCATCTTCTTTATAAGAAATAATTAACGTATGATATGGGCGACCATTACTATTAAGAACAGATATGGCATCACCAACTGAACCATAGTTATATACCGTTTTAAATTTATCTGCTGAAGAAAAGTATGATGCACCGAACTTCTTATATTTCTTAGCATTAGCCATCCAATAATGCCCAAAAGCGTCTGCCCCTCTCCATGTGGATGAAACTTTCGATAATTGATTAGTAGAATTTGTTCTGCAGAACCAATTACTAAAATTCGAAGCGTCTGTTCCTTTCATTGATTTTCCGCCTGCACGTAATGCTTGCGACACAAAATTTGCACAGTCACCACCCATATTTTCAAAATTAGGATATGCTGAATTATGACTGTTCCAATACCTGTCCGTATAAGCAGTTACTTTTGATGGCGAATAAGCAGCCCTTGCTTCTGCTATATAATTTGTCTTTTCATCAGGTTCTTCCTTTTCCATTTCCACAAATGTATATGCACTCACATACGACTTTACTTTATCAACATCAATGCCAACTTCTTCCACAAGTGAATCATAGTTTTCTCTCAAATAATTTAAACATATTTCCCAATCAGAAGTAGTTAAATTATTCCCCATTCTTTGAGTAAACCAAATTAACAATATACCCTTCTTCCTCCTCCATCTGTTCCTTTGCAGAATTGACCTCAGAACTGACACTTTCATCATCGTTTCTTCTGCATATGCAGTGCTAATGCCTGATATACAGAACGTGCCTACAAGGCATACCATGAGTAAAACGAAATCACTTTAGATATTTTTAGATTATTCATAACAACATTCTCCTTCTACAACTGTGAATTTTATCATTGTGTCAATAACAAAATCCTTTAAACATATACAACTTCCCCACACACCTATAGCAAATTTTATTTATATATAAAATAAGGCATGGAACTCTAATGCATTAGACAATATTACTCTATCACATTAGACCAACACTGTCAATATAAAGATTGTAAAGATTTATAATAACTTAGGATACAAACACACCCCTTCAACTTAACTGCATATAATATTTATATAAAAATAAGACGTTTATCGTTATCTATATTCATTTTTCCTTTCCGATTATAATTATCTACCTCTACTGTCAAAACCAATATTCTCTGAAAACTCACGCATTTTTTCCCCAATAGATTGCAAAAAAAACTCTCCAGCATATTCAGCCCATTGATGGTAAACCGCTTCATGAAATCATATGCTTTTTGCAGTTTTTTCTTCAAAGTTTTATTCTCATCCTCCAGTATCATATTTTCCCGCTTCAGCCGCAGCATCTCATCAAACATGGCGGTTCCTCTCTCGCTTGGCTCAACCCGCCGGTATTTCTCATATTGCTGCATAGCCTGCTCCTTCACAAAGTCCGCCTCTGTCTGTACCTCCTCCGCTTTATCAGATTTTCTTTTCTCTAAATTCCGCACCTGTTCTTCAAGGTTTTGTAGTATTTATAGGAATCCTGTGCTTTGTCCTTGTCAATCTGCACTTTCTCCCAACCCTCTTTTGCCTGTTCCGTTTCCTGCCGGATTTTCTTTACTCTCTCCTCATTTTCCTCTAAAATCTGCTGTTGGGATTGCAGGGCTGTCTCGTTGGTTTCCAATATCAAACTCTAGTCTGCTATTATATCTTTCTGACTGGAAATCTCCTGCTCCAGTTCTTCTACTTCTGCTTTCCGCATTTTCTTCTCATATTCGTAAACCGACAAATGCTTTTCATGCGTTCCCTTTTGCAGCCATTCCATTTGGTATCGTTCCATAATCTCTGCAAGACACTGTTTCTCACTCTCCACCCAGCGTTTCCACTCGGTGTCAAACCGCCCCACCCCGACAAATCCCTGTGCCTTCAACGCTCCTTTTAGGGATACTTTGGTGGATAACCCCGCTTATTTCCAGTCGAAAACGGTACATAATCAATATGCAGATGTGGTGTTTCCTCATCCAAGTGCATGATTGCATTAAATACTTTGAGATTGGGATTTCTCTCTGCGAATCCATTCATATATTCTTCCAGTTATAAATGCTAATATAAGAATGTGCAGAAATGATCATTTAAAAATGTACAAAATCACATTATAATAAATTCTCTACGGAGGAATTTATTATGATATATACACCAAAGATTACTAGTGACATTCCTACAGTATCCTCCTCTTTTTCTATCATATCACAATTTTATCAGCTTTTCTCCTTTCAGACATTGCCCATACGAGTACTTTTTCTTATAAATTTTTATAAACCTATTGATTTTATATGATTTGCTCTTTATAATCAAAATGTTTGTAAAAATTAGAGAGGAAAATATTACTATGCTTACTTTTTTAATGTTTGTCCTGCCGTTTTTCTGGCTGGACTGATTGATGCGATTGGAGGCGGTGGTGGATTGATTTCTCTGCCAATTTATCTGTTGGCAGGATTGCCTCCTCACAGAGCAATTGCTACAAATAAATTAAGTTCTTCCATGGGAACAGCTGCAGCCACAGTACGTTTTGCAAAAATGGGACATATTAATTTTAACATCGCACTAAGTTGTTCTGTTACGGCTATTTTAGGATCATTTTTGGGAGCTTCATTATCTGTTTATACGAATGAACGTATTATTCAGATTTTTATTTTAGTACTACTTCCAATCCTGTTTGTATATCTTTTATTTACAAAGAAAGATTTTGATTGGGCGGTGGAAACTGCTTCAAAAAAGAAAAGATGGATTGCTCTGGTGCAGAGTTCTTGAGTATTGACGAAGGTTTGTGCGTACAGATAATGCATATAGGTAGCTTTTGATGATG
>ENA-OQKR01000783-OQKR01000783.1-human-gut-metagenome-genome-assembly--contig:-NODE-783-length-11791-cov-3.279835_pt1 | contig 11791 bp, 9 predicted proteins | sample MGYA00242803_ERZ504806 | MGnify/ENA primary metagenome ERZ504806 (study PRJEB26092, sample SAMD00036399) | human gut metagenome | host: Homo sapiens | study: EMG produced TPA metagenomics assembly of...
AGTTCCAATGTGGGTGAGGTGTTCACCGTGTTCCTCGGTGTGGTGTTTGCCGGCTTCCTCGGCATCCGCCAGCCGGAAACCGTGGGCGTCACCGTGCCGCTGCTCGCCACACAGTTGCTGTGGATTAACCTGCTGACCGATGCCGCGCCGGCGTTGGCTATGGGCGTGGACCCGCAGACCGACGATGTGATGGGTCGTAAACCGCGTAAGGTGACGGACCGCGTGATTGACGCCTCCATGTGGGGCGACATCATCTACATCGGCGTCATCATGGCCATCGTCACGCTGATTGGTATGGACATGCACCTGTCCGGCGGCTTGTTCACCGACCGCTCGGTGGATGCCATCGGCCATGAAGCGCAGATGACCGAGGCCCGTACGATGGGCTTCACGATTCTGGTGTTTGCCCAGCTATTCAACGCGCTGTCCTCCCGTTCGCATCTGCAGTCCGCATTCGTGGGTCTGTTCTCCAACAAGTGGCTATGGGGTGCGATTGGTTTGTCCGTGGCGCTGCAGCTCGTGGTGATTTACGTGCCGTTCCTCAACGGTCCGTTCGGCACCGTGGCATTGAGCCCGATGGCTTGGGTGGAATGCATCTGCCTGGCCGCAATCGTGCTGATTGCCTCCGAACTGCGCAAGATTGTGCTACGCGCGATGGCCAAGCGTTAAGCCATCGCAATAGCCCTGATTGTGGGCATATAGCAGTGGGCCGGGCTCTGGTATTCAGAGCCCGGCCCACTGCTATATCCAAACGGCTCCTCATGGGGCGGTAACTATCCCATGGGGCGGTCGCTGAAAACGGCATTATTCCGCGAAAAAGGAAAATATGCTAACCGCCCCATGGGGAGTTACCGCCCCATGGGAAACAGGAGAACGCTGCAGACCTCAGTTGTTGCTGCCGTCAGTGCCGTCAGTAGAGGTGGAGTTGTCGCCGCCGTTATTGTTGTCGCTATTGTTGGACTCGTCTTGAGACTTCTGCTGTGCCTCTTGGTCAGCCTTCTGCTGAGCCTCTTCCTGAGCTTGCTTGGCGGCATCTGCCTGCTGCTTGGCCTGCATCGAGGCGGTGACGTCGGACTCGGCCTTCTGCAGTTTAGAAATCGCATTATTGACGTCGGATTCGGACGGACTGGTCCCGTTCATCACCGTATTGGCCTCGGTGATGGCGTTTTGCAGCGCGGTGCGGGTGTTTTCATCGGCCACACTGCCCGCGGAATTATCCAGCGTGCCCTGCGCCTGCGAAATAGCCGAGCTCAGGTTCGATTTCAGTGTGTTGGTATCGGCCGTCGCCTTTGAAGTATTAACGGCCTTGATCGCGTTGTTGATGGCATCCGTCTTGTCAGCCATGTCGCTGGCATCATTCTGCAGCTCTTTAGTGTGAGACTTCAACTCAGTGGCGTTGAGGTTGGAATCGCACTTGGCGGTGTCAGCCGGATTGCCGGCGTCTTGCAACGCCTGATTCAGCGTGGTGAGCGTATTGGCATCGGCCACATCGCTGGTGGATGTTTGCGCGCTGGTTTGGCCATTGGATATGGCGGTGGTGAGCTTCTTCTGAGCATTCGTGTACTGCTTGGCCGCTACCTTGCACTCGGCCAATGCCACGGCTTGGCTCGCCTTGCTGCTGTTGGAATGCCACCAGAGCAGGCCGGCGACAACCAGCGCTATCACGGCGACTACTGCTACGGCAATGCTGACGATCTTGCGGGTGTTCTTTTTGCCGCTACCGCCGTGACGAGGCTCGGCGCCATCGGAATCGTCCTCATCGGAGACCTGATCCAACGGAATGGAGGGAGGCATCACAGCAGGCTGAGCCTGTGCCGAAGCGGCCAGGGCGGCCGGTTGGAACACCTGTGTGGCTGCAGCATCATCGGCAGACGCTACTTGCGTTGCCGGCATGGCAACGGTCTCACCGGATACGGTGGATGATGCGCCGTATGCCTGTGTGGCCGCGGTTTCGGCATTCGGCATGGCCTGAGCTTCGAAAGGCTGTGTTGCCATGACCTGATCAGGCTGGAACGCTTGTGTTGCCTCGGCATCTACCGCAGGCTGCTCGGCCTGATTGGGTTGGAACGCCTGTGTCGCGGCGTTTGAAGCTACCGAAACAGGCGATGTCGCCGGTGCCGCTGGTGCGGCTGGTGCTGCTGGCGTCACCGGCGCTGTCGGTTCCACCGGGCGGAAGCTTTGCGTCGTCTGATCCCAAACGTATTGCTGCTGGCCGGGCGCAGCGGCGATTGGTGTTTCGGATACTACTGGCTGCGTGGCTGCCGCCGGCTGTGGTGCTTGTGCGGCAACCGCAGCTAGGAATTGCGGCGAGAACGGTTGCGTCATGGCCGGATCGATGGGCTGCGTCGGCTGAGCGGCTTGTACGGTCGGCACAGCTTGCGTGGGTTGTGAGGCATACGCTACTTGCGCGGGCTGCACAAACTGTGTGGGCTGTGTGGGCTGCGCAGACTGCACAGACTGCGGGAACTGCAGAGCCGGTGTGGCTTGTGCCGTGGGTTCTGTGCTATATGCTGCCGTCTCTTGCCCGGGAATCGGAGGAACCGTTGGCCTGACCGGCTTTTCGGGCTGCTGGAAGTCGAACTGGAACCCGCCATCGCTGTTGGTCATGACATCTCCTTGGGATTAAGCAAATGGCCGGCATCCGCCGGCCGAATGGTACGTCGCAACGCTCAGTCGTCGATGTGCGCGCGGTAGAAATTCTCGTAGGAACGGCTCGGCGTCGGACCCCGCTGGCCCTGATAATGCGAGCCGGTGCCCTTGGAGCCATAAGGGTGCTCAGCGGGCGAGCTCAGCTGGAAGAAGCACATCTGGCCGATTTTCATGCCAGGCCATAGTTTGACCGGCAACGTCGACACATTAGACAGCTCAAGCGTAATATGCCCCTCGAAACCGGGGTCAATGAAGCCCGCAGTCGAATGGGTGAGAATCCCCAATCGGCCCAGTGAGCTCTTGCCTTCCAGACGGGCGGCAATGGACGGGTCCAACTTGACGTATTCCCACGTGGAACCCAGTGCGAACTCGCCGGGGTGCAAAATCCACGGTTCGTCGGGAGCCACCTCGAACTGTTCGGTGAGCGCGCCTTGGTTTTCCGCCGGATCGACATAGGTGTAGGCGTGGTTATTGAACAAACGGAAGTACCGATCCAATCGCACGTCGATGGAAGCGGGCTGCACCATTTCGGGGGTCCACGGATCAAGTGAGATATGACCTGCGGACTGTGCGGCGAGAATGTCGCGGTCGGACAGCAGCATGTGAAAAACTCCTTGGGCAAATAAATACTGCCTTCAAGTCTAGCGCCTTGGGCGGAAACGTGAGAGGCTCCTCACGCTTCCGCGGTCCATCAATCGCAAGTATTCTCAGGTTTTTCTCAGAGAAACTTAGAGGTAGACCCAGAAAGCAGTGGTTATATAAAAGATGTCAGCGGAAAGCTGATCAGGAGCCGCAGCAGTTCCCGACAATTGAACCCCCTTTCTTCTTCTCTCTCCTTTCTCTCCCCGGCGGGCAACCGCCGGGGTTCTTTTTGTGCCCTGAATCATTCCCCCGAATGACCGCCATTCCCAAGCCATAGCGGTACACTAGCTGTGTAATCGGCAGGAAGGGGGCACCGATGGCCCGCAACGATGAGGACTACGATTTCTTCGGCGATGGTCAGTATGACGATTCGCGCAGCTCACGTCGTGCACAGAATCGACGCCCATCCAGGCGGGATGCCGGCCGGCGATTCGCCGCTACAAAAGCCAGCAGCCCAACGTCGATATTGTGCCGCAGACTTGCCGTTGTCAGCGGACTGCTAGCCGTCGTGGTATCGGCCACCTCGGCGGTTCATGAGATCGCGCCTTACGCCATTTCCTTTATGACGGCAGTGCCAGGACGATACATTGCGTTGACGGCGGCGGTGCTTATCGGCATCACCCTGATTCTGGTCATCGCTGCGCGAGTCACCATGCCTCGGTACGCCACTCACGGGGGATGGGCGCGGGCGGCATCATCGCACTGGTGTGCGCCATAGTTTGCTTGGTTATCGGCGTGGCCGTGGGCGTATTGTTCCCGGAAGGACTGATTCAGCAGTCGAACGACAAGGCACCCGTCGAAGATACCGCACAGATGGAGCAAGGCATCGAACAAGCTGCCGGCGCGTGCAAAGAAGGATGGCAGGGGCTTGATACGGGCGGTTTGCCGGGCATCACCACCGTACAGATGTGCACTGATCCGAGAGTGGCCTTCGTATCCTTTGGATCGGAATCGTCCGCAGCCATCAGCCGGGCACCTATCGAAAGCAAGATTTCCGAACTGCTGAGCCAATACGCTGATAATGAGCAAACGAAAGGTGATTGGCGATTGCTGAACGGCAAACGCTGGATGGTGTTCGGCGAGGCCAGCAAGATGACCGCACTGCAGCAGCAGTGGGGCGGCGAACTTGAGACAATCACCGCAGCCGCAGATACCGCAGACAGCGGTAACGCCTGACAGATTGCCGGTATCCCTTGAAAAGTCCCAAGGCGATTCGGCGCGGATTACCCAATGTGATTGAAATCATGGTCCATCGTTTTCCGCACAGCGCGCAAGACCTCTATATTGGAATGGTATGAGCAAAGAAGCGAATGCCAGCCAGCCTCTGATCGGCCGCGAATCCACCACTGTGCCCGGACGTTTTGGCGAGCCACTCACCGTGGAACACAGCGTCACCTCGCGCGGCGGCTTCGACCAGCATGCCGCGCATCCGCTGTTCCTGTGCCTGCACGGATGGGGATCCAGCGAAGAAGACATGGCGGACATCATGCGCCTCATCGCTCCATATAACGATTTCGTGGCATTGCGCGGGCCGCTGACACTCGCGCCAGCCCGTTGAGGGCAGTCTCGACCCCGGCAACTACGCGTGGTTCCACGATGCCCTGCCTATCGGCGATGATCGTGACTACGACGCGTTATGCCGTCCGCCACAGCAGTCGACCGATGGGGTGGCCGACAACATTCCCGCCGACCGTGACGTGGTGCCGCTTGGGTTTCGCAAGGTGGGCTGGTCGCCGTGCATTTGTTGCGTATCGAATCCCGAGCGGTACCGGGCCGTCGGTCTCCCTGTCCGGCTTCAACGCACCCGGTCAGGTGCCCGGCACGGCCCCCGCCGACTCTCGCCTGGCCGATTACGATATCCCCGTGTTCTATACGTACGGCAAGAACGATGGCGTAATCCCAAAATACGAACTGTTCGCCACCGCCGCTTGGCTGGAAGAGCATACGTGGCTGAAAACCAAGAGCTACCACGGTCTGGATCACAATGTGAGTCTTGAGGAGTTCGCCGATTTGCGCCAGTGGCTACTTGACAACGACATTACCTCTGGCGTGCTGTAGTCAGCCGCCATCACTGGAATTGGCGCGGCCGTCACAGCAATCGGACATCGAGGGCGCTTGTGGCCGGCGCGGTCATAGACTGTTCTCCCATGAGCGAAGTGAGCACTGCAAGCACTACTGCACATACTGAAGAGAATCATACGGAAATAGCAATCCCCAACTTGGCTCCCCTCAGAGAAGGGAGCCAGGGAAACTAGATGCCGGAATCAGCGTCCACTTGCATAACGTAGATGTTGCGCCTCAGGGAGCGGGCTTGGGCTCGGTTGATGTCGCCGGCTTCGTACATGTCCTGAATCATACCGAGTTCGATACCGTAGCTCTCGCGCTTTACGTCCTCGACCTGCGTGATGGTTTCCGTAGTGCCGCTCATGGTCGGACGTGCCTGCAATGAAGCCTCGGCACGACGATAATCCAGCAACAGTGCCGAACAATGCTCGGTGTTGTACGTATCCTGGCCCATCTCGTCAATAAGCCGACCGATAACATGATGAATCGCCTCGACCTGCAGTTCGCGGGTGCGCGCGAAAATCTGGTCCTCGCTCACCAATGGTGTGGTGTGGCGAATCTTGGACACCGTGCGTTTGGCGTAATTGCTCATCTGCCGCTGGAACATGCGTACGCGACCGCGAATCTGCGATACCGCATGCCCCGAAGTCGGATCAGTGGAAGTGTGACGCAGCGTATTCATAATCTGGTCAAGCATGCGCTCGCAGGCTTCGACGTTCAGCTCTTGCGTGGCCGTATCCGCCGCCGGATGCGCCTTGGTGTCGGCAAGTCGGTCGCGCACGAATTCCTTTTCCCAATGCAGCGCTTCGATCTGCAATTGCTCGAATCCCTGAGGATCGGTATCGCCGATGCGCTGCTGCAATCGTCCGATGCGCTTGGTGTATTGGTCGATTACCATCAGAATCGCACGGCGATTCTCTGGCGTGATGCGTCCGGTCAATTCCTCCACCGTGGCGCGTAACACATCGATGGTCACCGGAATCATTTCCGCGCTGGGATCCTTGCCACGGTTCGGGGCCAATAGCGGTAACAGGAAGTTGGCCAGCAGCAAGGTCGCGATAATCACGCCTGACGCAATGAAAATCAGCTCGTCACGCATCGGGAACGGCGCGCCGCCGGCAATGTAATACGGGATGGTAAACATCAATGACAGCGTGATGGTTCCCTTGGGGCCGCCAAAGGTCATCACTGCGGCCGAGCGCCAGCGTTCGGGTGTCATTTTGCGGCGCTGGCCGGTGATTGTATCTCGCGCAACGCGCAGCATGGCCGCAATCCAGAAGAATCGAAGCGCGATTACCACCAGAGTGACCAGCAGAATAATGCCGATCAGCACGGTATTGCTGATATACGGGTCAGACCAGCTGGCCCTCATGGCGCGCGGCAGCTGCATGCCCAGAAGAATGAACACCGCACCGTTGAGCGAGAAACTCAGCACACCCCATACTGAAGTGGAAACGATATTCGTACGTGCCACATTCGGCCCCACGCCGGTGCGGTCGAATCGGATGAACAGGCCAGCGGCCACCACCGACAGAATGCCGGACACATTGAATTCCTCCGCGCCCAAATACAGCAGGAAGGGCAGGAACAGTTCCATCAGAATACGTGTGGTAGTGGTTTCCCAGCCGAGGGATCGCACGGTCTCGAATAGCCAGTTGGCCGCTGCTGCTATCACCAGGCCAAATAAGGTGCCGCCAAAGAGGAGATCACGAATTCGCCGGCGGCCTGCCCCACGGCGAATTCTCCAGTGAAGGCGGCGGCCAGAGCGAACTGGAAGCCGACGATGCCGGAAGCGTCATTGAAGAGTGATTCGCCTTTCAGCACGCTGCGCTGACGCTGCGTCAGCGAGGCTTCTTTACCGAGGGAGCTGACGGCCACCGCATCGGTCGGGCCGAGTGCCGCGCCGAGTGCTAAGGCTGAGGCTAAGGTGATGGACGGCCAGACGGCATGCAAAGTGAATCCGACCGCCGCCATCGTGACGATAGCCAGTCCGATAGCCAGCGATAGGCTCAGATCCAGCGTTTTCAGCAACGCCGACTTATCGATTTCGTGGGCTTCCAAATACAGCAATGGCGCGATAAACAGCACCATGAACAGTTCCGGGTCGAGCGTTGCATCCGGGAAAAACGGCAGATACGTAACCAGCACGCCCAGCACAATCTGGACCAGCGGCGTGGAGACTTTGGGCACGAAGCGACTGACAAACGAGCTCACCACCACCGCCGCAATGATGCATAGGATGAGCTCAAATACCGCCATGTTGCCGCCTTCTCCCTTAAATTTTTCTCCACCAAAAGTATATGGGAACCATGAAGAAAACGTTAAGCTTGCGGCCGATTATGCACATCATGAGACGATATGAGAAAAGGCATACACTCGTTGGTATGGAATATGACGAGGCGATGCGCTGCGCACTGGAACTGGCCGGTCAGGCCGCAGCCGCTGGTGACGTACCGGTTGGTGCGGTGGTGCTGGATGCGGCCGGCCAGATTGTCGGGCGCGGATACAACACGCGTGAGGCTGATGGCGACCCGCTTGCCCACGCCGAAATCATCGCCATGCGTCAGGCGGCCCAAGCCTTGGGCGCTTGGAATCTCGCCGATTGCACGCTGGCCGTCACACTTGAGCCGTGCCCGATGTGCGCGGGTGCCTGCATCCAGACCCATATCGGCACCATCGCGTTCGGTGCCTGGGATCCCAAGCTCGGTGCATGCGGTTCGATTTGGGATATTCCGCGCGATCCGCATATCGGCCATAGTCCTGAAGTGCACGGCGGCGTGCTGGAAGTCGAGTGTCAGTCCATCCTGACTGATTTCTTCGCCCAGCGGCGATAGACACGGACGCATTACTTACCTCACGCAACCAACACGCGGCACCAAGGCAACATATTCCATTTCTTCTACCATCGAAACCAGTAGTGCAATGCGAATCCACACACGTCGAAGGAGACAATATGGCCGAGAACACCTCCACTTTCACCGGCGCCGCCGCTGACGGCACCGCACTCACCGCCGTCTACCTGACCCAGCCCGCCGCCAATGTGGCGATCGGTCTGGTGTTTGCCGGCAGCGACCTGCCGCACATCGTCCACTGGGGCCGCCCGCTGGCCAAGCCCGACACCCTGCTGGCCGCCTATGACGCCCTGAAGCCGCAGCGCGTGTCCGGCGCGCTCGACGACACCGCCTGGCCGTCTGTCCTGCCCACCCAGGCCGAAAGCTGGATCGGCGAGCAGCGCGTGGTGCTGCGCCGCGCCGGCGTCGAGCTCTTCCCCAAGTTCACCGTGACCAATATCGAGGCCGGCGGCGTGCTGGAAGCCACCCTCGATGCCGTGTCCGGCGAAAGCTACACCGATGTGGCCGGCCATGCCCGTGCCACCGGTCCGGTCCGCGTGCCCGGCGTCATAGTCACCGCGCGCGATGAGGAGCAGGGCGTGGAAGTCGAATGGCACCTTGAACTGCTCCCCGGCGGCCTGGTCCGTCAGAAGGCCACCGTAACCAACCTGTTTGGTGCAGACGCCGGAGCCCCGCTCGAGATCGGCAAGATCGAGCTCGGCTTCCCGCTGCCCGAATCCGCCGGCGAAATCCTCACCACCACCGGTCACCATCTACGTGAACGCAGTCCGCAGCGCCAGCCGCTGACCGTCGGCCGTTTCGAAAAGCCGCAGCTCGCTGGCCGCCCTGACTTCGACGCATCCCTGCTCCTGACCGCCGGCGTGCCCGGTTTCGGCTTCGAGCATGGCGACGCCTATTCGGTGCACGTGGGCTGGAGCGGCAACTCCGTACTGTCCGCCGAACGTCTGCCCTACACGACCGGCGTAATCGGCGGTGGCGAACTCCTGTTCGGCGGCGAAGTGACGCTCGCCGGCCCCGGCGAAGGCCAGAACTCCTACGACACCCCGTGGCTGTTCGGCTCCTATGGCGATGGCCTCAATGAGATCGCCGCCCGCTTCCACTCCTACGTGCGCTCCCTGCATCCGCGCCTGTTCTCGCACGGCCGTCCGGTGATCCTCAACACGTGGGAAGCCGTGTACTTCGACCACAACTTCGGTACGCTGAAGGCACTCGCCGACAGGGCCGCCGACTCCGGCGTGGAACGATTCGTGGTGGATGACGGTTGGTTCGGTTCCCGCCGCGACGACACCTCCGGCCTCGGTGACTGGCAGATTGCGCAGGACGTCTGGCCCGATGGCCCGAAGTCCCTGAAGGCGCTCGCCGACTACGTGCACGCCAAGGGTATGGAATTCGGCTTGTGGTTCGAGCCGGAAATGGTCAACCCCGATTCCGATGTGGCCCGTAACCACCCTGATTGGATTCTCTCGCCCACCGCTGGCCGACTGCCGCTGCAGGGCCGCACTCAGCAGGTGCTCGATCTGACCAATCCGGATGCGTTCGACTACATCTACGGCTGCATGGACCAGCTTGTCGGCGAGCTTGGTATCGACTACATCAAGTGGGACCACAACAAGCTCGTCACCGAGCCCGGTTCCCGCCGCTCCGGCCGCCCGGCCGTGCACGCGCAGACCCTTGCCGTCTACAACATCTTCAAGGGCCTCAAGACCGCACATCCGGGCCTTGAGATCGAAAGCTGCTCCTCTGGTGGCGGCCGCGTGGATCTTGGCATCCTGGAGCACGCCGATCGTATCTGGGTCTCCGACTGCGTGGACCCGGTCGAGCGCGCGGACATCCAGCGCTACACCTCGCTGCTGGTGCCGCCGGCGATGATGGGCGAGCACGTGGGCGCCAGCCCCGCACACTCCACCCAGCGCGCCACCAGCCAGGAACTGCGCATGGCCATGGCGTTCTTCGGTCACATGGGCATCGAATGGAACCTGTTGAAGGAGCCGGACGAGGCGCTCGCCAAGCTGGCCGTGTGGGTGGCCGAATTCAAGAAGCACCGCGACTGGTTCGCCATCGACACCTGCGTGCACGCCGACTCCAACGATCCGGCCGTGCGTCTGGACGGTATGGTGATGCCGAACCGTGACGCCGCCATCTACCGCTTCACCCAGCTGACCACCAGCCAGACCTATCCGGCCGCGCCCGTGCATCTGCCCGGACTTGACCCCGAGCGCACCTACCGTGTCAGCCCGCTTGACCCGAGCTTGGACTTTGACCGGTCTGACCAACGGCCAGACGCACTCTCGGCTGGTGGAACGAGGAAGGCGTAGTCCTGACCGGCGAAGCCCTGCAGCGCTACGGCATTCGTCCCCCGTCCCTCCACCCCCAGCAGGCAGTATTGCTCAAGGCTGTGGCGTTAAGCTGACAGCCTAGTAGGCTGTCAGTAGCCACGGCCTGAGCGAAGCGACAGCTGAGCGAAGGTGGGATTGAGCCTTGCCGATAGGCAAGTCCGTAATTGCTGGTCGTGGCGGAGTAACTGTGGCGAAGCAACGTTCTTGGCTTCCCTCTCTGAGGGGAGCCAAGAACGGCCTACCCAATATGCTTCACGATTACGCGACTGGCGGCGGCTTTGGCCCAGAGCTGCCAGTCGTGGTCCATAATCGTGAACTTGACCGGCTGGGTCTGGCTGTGACGGTAGAAACGAATGCCATCGCGCAGCGAATCGGTGCCGAGCTTGGCCAAAAACGCGGACTCCCCGGCAATCATCACATGTCCGGGCATCGCGATGTTCGCCACCGTAGCCACCAGCGAACCCAACCGGAAACACGTCCGGTTCACCAACTGCGTGGCCTGCGGCACGCGTCCCTTGGCATCGCGCGCAAAGTCCTCAAAACTGACCGCGCGACCCACAATCGCAGAGTACTGTTCGGCGATCGAATCGTCAGTCAAGCATTGTGAACAGCCGATATGTCCGCTGGTGCAGCGCGGCCCCTCCGGATCGATAAGCACGTGGCCCACCAGACCATAGCTCTTATCCGGGTACTGCACTGGCTTGCCGTTCACGGCCAGCGAATAACCAACACCCACGCCGATGGTCACCACGGCGAACATATCCACGCCGACACCCGGCCCGAACCAGGAGGCATCCACCAGCAGAGAATCGATATCATTGAACACCCCGCACGGCAGGCCGGTCGCCTCTGTGACCATCGTCCCCAAGTCCGTGGCCCCGTCCCAATGCAGGAACGGCGCGAACGTCACAATCGAATCGTCGACCACATGCCCACCTACCGCAACGCCCACCGCAGTGGGGGAGGGCAGTCCGGAAGAGGCGATATCGGCGGAACATTCGCGCACCAGCCGCGTGATGGCCGACACCACATACTCAGCCGACTGATCCGCCCCGATCGGCACCTCGTGCCGGCCGGACACCACCTCGCCATGCGCGTTCACCGCAGCGGCCACAATCGACATCCCATGAACCTTGACACCAATGAAGGTGCGTGCGTTCGAACACAACACCAGCGAAGTCTGCGGGCGTCCGCGACGATCCGAACTTTCCCTTGGCGTGAATCGCTCGGGCAGCTTGCCTGACGGGC
>ENA-OQKR01000784-OQKR01000784.1-human-gut-metagenome-genome-assembly--contig:-NODE-784-length-11787-cov-3.526930_pt1 | contig 11787 bp, 8 predicted proteins | sample MGYA00242803_ERZ504806 | MGnify/ENA primary metagenome ERZ504806 (study PRJEB26092, sample SAMD00036399) | human gut metagenome | host: Homo sapiens | study: EMG produced TPA metagenomics assembly of...
TAAATGGAGAAGCGAAAAAAGCGTTAAAGCGATAGCGCCGACTGGCGCAGCGCTAGCTTTTTTGTGCTTCGACTTCTTCTTTAGGATTGTCAAGGGCGTGTAGCCCTTGACCCGTTGCGGGGTGGGTGGAGTCCAGAGGTAGGGAGGGGGGAGTCGGAACACCCCTCCCTGCCTCTGGCCCAGCGGAGCGTCCCTGCACGCTTGAGCAAGTAGAAAGTTTCTCTGGCAGCAAAGCTGCAACTGCCGTTTGCCGTCACGCCCCGTCAAAGCTGTCCCCATCAGCGGGCAGGGCAGCGGCTTGCGCGTCTGCGCTGCCGGTGTCTGCTGCCCGGGGGACGCCTTTGTACACCAGCGTCTGCTCCAGCACCTCGGCACAGACCGGTGCTGAAAGACTGCCGCCGGCGGTGGTCCAGCTGTGTGGCTCATCCAGACAGACCAGACACAAAAACTGCGGGTCATCGATGGGCGCTACCGCCACAAAGCTGGCAATGCGCGCCTTCTCGTCGGCGCTGTCCAGCTTCTGGCTGGTGCCGCTTTTGCCGCCCACCCGGTAGCCCGCGATCTGCGCGTTGCGCCCGCCGCCGTACAGCACCACTGCCTCCATCATCTCCCGCATGGTGGCAGAGGTGGCGGGCTGGATGACCTGCCGCCTGCAGACCGGTTGGTTGTGCTGCAAAACGCTGCCGTCCGGCGCAAGAATATCCGAGACCAGATACGGCTGCATCAGCTTGCCGCCGTTCACCACCGCACAGACGGCGGAGGCCATTTCCAGATAGGAAATCTTACTGCTCTGCCCGAAGGCGCAGGAGGCCAGCTCTACCGGCCCCATGCGGTCGGCGGTGTAGTACAGGCTCTTTTTCGGCTCGGCGGGCAGGTCGATGCCGGTGGGTTCCCGCAGGCCGAAGGCGGCAAAATAATCGCAGAAAGCCTGCTTGCCCAGCCGCGCCCCGATCTGGATAAAGCTCTGGTTGCAGGAGTTTTCCAGTGCCTGTGTCACGGTCTGGCTGCCGTGGCGCTTGTGGTTGGCGCAGTGGAACCGCGTGCCCGCCACCGAGATAGAGTCTCCGGCAGTAAAAGGTGGAGTGCCCGGGTAATGGCTCCGGCATCCAGCGCCGACCGCGCAGGTGATGAGCTTAAACACGCTGCCCGGCTCGTATAAGTCACTCACCGCCTTGTTGCGCCACTGGGTCTGCTGCGCCAGCTGCAAGGCAGCGGCGCGCTCTTTACCGGAAAGGGCGTCCACGGCAGCGCGTGCGGCCTTATCGGCGATGACCCGGGGCTGGTTGGGGTCGTAGGCCGGGGTGGTAGCCATGGCCAGCACTGCCCCAGTGTTCACTTCCATCACGATGCCCACGCTGCGGGCAGCTACATGGTGCTCTTGCACCGCATAATTCAACGCATTTTCAAGATAATGTTGAATATTTGCATCGATGGTCAGCCGCAGCCCGCTGCCCTCCACGGGGGCAAGTTCGGTTTCGTAGCTCTGCGCCAGCGTGTAGCCCCAAGCGTTCACGGCGGTCAGCACCACTCCGTTTTGCCCGGTAAGGGTGTCGTTGTATTCGAGCTCCAGCCCGCTGACCCCGGCGTTGTCTACGTTGGTGAACCCCAGCACCGAGGCCAAAAACTCTCCCTGCGGGTACCAGCGCTTGGAGTCCTGATTGATGCGCAAGCCGGTAATGCCGTTCGCTGCGCAGAAATCCCGCACGGCATCGGCAGTTTCCCGCTCCACCCGGTAGCGCAAAAGGCAGTCGTTGGAGCGCCGGTCGTTGAACTTTTCCAGCAGCTTGGCCTCGTCCAGCTCCAGAATCTCCGCAAGCCCCTTGGCGGCAAGGGCAAGCTTTTCCTCCGGCATCTCCCGGGGGCTGGCGCGCAGGGTCCAGCAACTGCTGTTGGCGGCAAGCAGTGCGCCATCGGCGCTGTATATTTTGCCCCGGTCGGCGGGCACAACGGTGTCTCGCAGCTGCTGCCCCAGCGCCCGCTGGGTGTACCAGCCGCCGGTGCATAATTGCAGCCAGAACAGCCGCCCGATGAGCCCTGCAAAGCAGACGGCGCACAGCCCCACCGCAATGAGCCGTGCCCGCAGACGGAACGCCCGCTCCGGCAGGGTGCGCAGGGCGTCTGTGGGTTTTGAGCCGCACATGGCAGCACCCCCCTTTGCGGGCAGTTTATGCGCCCGGGGGCGGTGCCGTATGACTAACGCCCCGCATCCGCGTACAATAACAGAAACGGAGGTGACCGGGATTGCACAGAACTGCTGCCCGCAAGGGCTGCTGCGGCCGCTGCCGCCCATGGACCTGCCTTTTCTGGTGCTGGTGCTCACGCTGGTAGCTTTTGGGCTGGTGATGCTGTGCAGCGCCAGCAGCGCGGTGGCACTGTACCGGCGGCAGGACGCTTTTGCCTATGTGCGGCCGCAGCTGCTGTACGCCGCCATGGGGCTGGGGGCCATGTGGATGGCCAGCCGGGTGGACTACCATATCTATCACAAGCTTGCGTGGCCGCTGTTGGCGCTCTCGCTGGTGCTGCTGACGGCGGTGCTGTTCATGCCGGAATATAATGGCTGCAAGCGCTGGCTGGTACTGCCGGGGCTGGGTACATTACAGCCCAGCGAGATCGCCAAATTTGCGGTGGTACTGGTGTTTGCTCACATCATCGCTTTGAACCACGACCGCATGGGCAGCTTTGCAGTAGGGGTAGTGCCCTTTGCGCTAGTGCTGGGGGTGGTGGCGGTGCTTATGCTGCTGGAACCCCACCTTTCCGGCACGGTGCTGATTTTGAGCATTGGCGCGGTGCTCATGTTCGTGGGTGGTACCGGGCTGCGGTGGTTCATGCTGGCAGGAGCAGGCGGCGCTGCCGCCATCGGCACGGCTATCGTGCTGATGCCGGAGCTGGTGCCCTACGCCGCCGACCGGCTCAATTCATGGCTGGACCCCTTTGCCGACCCGCTGGGTGACGGCCACCAGACCATCCAGAGCCTGTATGCCATCGGTTCCGGCGGGGCGGCGGGGTTGGGGCTGGGCAACAGCCGCCAGAAGCATCTGTTCGTGCCCGAGCCGCAGAACGACTTCATCTTTTCCATCCTCTGCGAGGAACTGGGCTTTCTGGGCGCGTGTGCGGTGATATTGCTGTTCAGCGCGCTGCTGTGGCGGGGCATCACGCTGGCGGCGCACGCGCCGGACCGCTTTGGCGCACTGCTGGTGGTGGGCTTTGTGGTGCAGGTGGCGCTGCAGGCAGTGTTGAACATCGCGGTGGTCACCAACACCATCCCCAACACCGGCATCAGTCTACCCTTTTTCTCCTCCGGCGGCACCAGCCTGATGATGCTTTTGGGCGAGATGGGCATCGTGCTTTCCGTCTCCCGGGGCGAAAGCTGATGAAAGGCTGCATTTCCTGCCGCGGCAGAGCAGGAGCGGCGCGGAAATGCGAAAAAAAACGGCAAATGACCGGACAAATCCCGCAGACTGCGGGAAAGCCGTTTCCGGCGCATTTTGTTGACCAAAGACCCTCGTTTTGCATACCATGGGGTATCTTTTGCAGAACGGGGGTCTTGGCATGGCTGGGGATTGGATCATTACGGGCGGGCGGCCTTTGCAGGGCAGGGTGGAAGTGCCTGCGGCCAAAAACAGTGTGCTGCCGCTGCTGGCAGCTTCGCTGCTGTGCAGCGGGCCGGTGCGGCTGCAAAATGTGCCGCGCCTGACCGATGTGGAGGACTGTCTTGCCCTGCTGCGGGGCGTGGGCTGCACGGCGGGCTGGCAGGGCGCAGAACTGGTGGTGCAGGGACAGCCTATGCGCACCGACCTTGCACCGGAGGCCGCAGGCCGGATGCGGGCGTCCATCCTGTTCTGTGCGCCGCTGCTGGCGCGGCTGGGGCGGGTAAGCACCGTACTGCCCGGGGGCTGCCGTATTGGGGCAAGACCCATCGACCTGCATTTGCAGGGGCTGGCGCAGATGGGCGTGCGGCAGCTGCCCGCTGCACCCGGACAGCTTACGCTGTACGCCCCGGCGGGGCTGCGGGGCGCGGAGATCTGTCTTGCCTTCCCCAGTGTGGGCGCTACCGAGACGCTGCTGCTGGCCGCCGCTACGGCGCAGGGACAGACCGTGTTGCATGGCGCTGCAAAAGAGCCGGAGATCGCGGATCTTGCCGCCTTTCTCAACGCCTGCGGCGGCTGCGTGGAGGGCGCGGGCACCGACACCATCCGGGTGCAGGGAAGGCGCTGCCTTGCGGGCTGCACCTTCATGCCGGTGGCAGACCGCATCATCGCCTCCACGCTGGCTTGCGCGGCGGCAACGGCGGGCGGCAGGGTAGAACTGGCGGGCTGCGCACCCGGGCTGTATGCCCCGCTGCTGGAAATTCTGGAACAAATGGGCTGCACCGTAGAGCGGGCACGCGATGCTGCCGCCATTTCGCGGTTCGGGGCACTGCGCGGCGCGGGAAACGTGCACACAGCACCCTACCCGGGCCTTGCCACGGACGCCGCCCCGCTGCTGGCGGCGGTGATGCTCTGCGCACAGGGGGAAAGCCGCCTGCAGGACAGGGTGTTTGAAAATCGTTTTGCCTGTGCCGAGGGTTTTGCGGCGCTGGGGGCAAACGTCCGGGTGGCAGAGCGCACCCTGTATGTGCAGCCGGGCGGGACGCTGCGCGGGGCAAAGCTGACTGCACCGGACCTGCGGGGCGGGGCGGCGCTGGCGCTTGCGGCGCTGGCTGCCCGGGGCAGCAGCCGCCTTGGCGGGGTGGAGTTTGTCCGGCGCGGATATGCAGACCTTGACCGGCTTTTGGCGGGGCTGGGCGCACAGATTTGGCAGGAAATACCCGCCCGGAGTGGGGTTGTGAAAAAAACACCCACGAAAAAGCAATTTTGTCTTGCAATCGGAGCAAAAAAATGATACGATACAGTTATATAAATATCGTATGATAATTTCTGTGCGGCATTTGCGCAGTTCCACATAAAAATCCGATGGAGGACAAAGTTATGGCATTGATGCTCGATGAAGAACTGGACGAAAACGTTACGACGATCAAGGTGATCGGTGTGGGCGGCGGCGGCGGCAACGCTGTGAACCGCATGGTGAGCGATGGCCTGCAGGGCGTGGAGTTCATCGCAATGAATACTGACCAGCAGGCACTGGCCAAGAACCATGCCTCGGTCAAGGTGCAGCTGGGTTCCAAGCTGACCAAGGGTCGCGGTGCGGGTGCAGACCCGGAAATCGGCCAGCGCGCCGCTGAAGAAAGCAAGGACGAGATCGCAAATGCCCTGAAGGGCTCCCAGATGGTCTTTATCACCGCCGGTATGGGCGGCGGCACCGGCACCGGTGCGGCACCCGTTGTGGCCGAGGTGGCACACGATCTGGGCATCCTGACCGTCGGCATCGTTACCAAGCCCTTCTCCTTTGAGGGCAAGCGCAAGATGGGTCTGGCCGAGCAGGGCATTGCCAACCTGCTGATGCACGTTGACAGCCTGATCGTCATCCCCAACGAGCGCCTGAAGATGATCAGTCAGGAAAAGATCACCCTGATGAATGCCTTCCAGGCTGCCGACAACGTGCTGCGTCAGGGCGTTGAGTCCATCTCTGCCCTGATCAACGTGCCTGCCTTCATCAACCTGGACTTCGCCGACGTGCGCTCCATCATGAAGGATGCCGGCTACGCCCACATGGGCGTGGGCAGCGCCAAGGGTGCAGGCAAGGCCGAGAACGCCGCCAAGGCTGCTATCTCCAGCCCGCTGCTGGAGACCAGCATCGCCGGTGCACACGGCGTTATCATCAACATCACTTCCAGCCCGGACATCGGTCTGGAGGATGTGGAGACCGCCGCAGGCCTCATCACCCAGAGCGCACATCCCGATGCAAACATCATCTGGGGTACTGCCTTTGATGAGAACCTGTCCGACGAGATGCGCGTGACCGTTGTGGCCACCGGCTTTGACAACAAGAGCGCCAGCGATCTGCGCAACAGCATCAACAACGCCATGGGCGGTGCACAGTCTGTGCCCACTGCGGTGTTCAGCAGCGATACCGGCGCAAGCGCAGCCCCGGCATCCAATGCCGCCCCGGCTGCTGCTCCGGCTGAAAAGAAGACCGTGGAAGAGGAAAGCAGCGACAATCGTTACTACGACGAGCTGCTGGCCATCCTGAACAAGCGGAAGTAATTACAGGCTACAATGGGGCTGGCAGCTGCGCCCATGCGGTCAGCGAAAGCCCCGTGCAAGGTGTGCATGGGAGGGCATCATGGTGCAGACAGAGCGGGAGACCGGTGCCCTGCGCGGACAATTTGCCCGGCAGGCCGCTGTACAGGCATCTGCCGCAGCACAGGCGGAAAGCGCCCGGGCACAGGCAGAGCAGCTGAGCCGCAAGCTGGCTGCGGCACGCGCCGAGGTGCGCCGGTATCAGACCCGGATGTTCGCCTTTGAGCGCACCCTGCTTGCCCTCAAGCACGATAATGCAGAGCTGGAAGCCGCCTGTGAGCAGGCGTGGGAGCAGCTGGAACAGGCCAATGCCCGGGCAGAACAGGCCGAAGCCGCCTGCCGCAGAGCCGAGGCTGCTCTTGCCGCCATGCAGCAGACCGCCCCGGAAACACCTGCGCAGCCGGACACACCCCCCGAGGTTGATCCGCAGTGCGAGGCTGCCCCGGAACAGCCTGCACCGGAAACGGAAGAACTGCTCTGCGCTCCGGAACAGGCATTACCCCCGGAGCCCGCACAGCCTGCGTGGAAGCCGGAGACCCGGCTGGAACAGATGGCTGCGGAGCTGATGGGCTGGTTCGATGCCATGATGCCCCAAGAATAAACTTGAGAAGGACTGTTGCGTTTTTTGCGCAGCAGTCCTTTTTCTTTCAGAGTGGAACGATTTAAAATGCGCTCCGCTTTGCTTTGCGCATCATCAGCGGAAATAAGGTTTATATTTCGCGGTTGCCGCGCTCTGCGGAGCGCGGCAACCGCATTTTCACAGAAAGGGCTGTAACGACAAACGGCTTGCTTTCGAACAACGTTTGCAAAGGGTACTGTAAAAATTGAATTGCATTTATACAACCGGGAATGAAAACGTTTGCAGAAAATACCGGAAAATGGCAGAAAATGCTGCGCTCAGTCTTGCATTTTGCTGTAAAATCCAGTAAAGTATAAATGAATGCAATAAAGTGGATGCTAGGGAAAACCTATTACATCCAGTCAGTGCGGACGGTGTGCCCGGAACAAAGCCGGGGCAGAAGGATGCGCCGCAAAAGGAGAAACATGGCCATGAACGAGAAACCGAAGATCCTGATCGCGGATGATTCCGAGATCAACCGTGCCCTGCTCAAGGAGATACTGGGCGATGGCTATGACTATCTGGAAGCAGAGGACGGCGCAGCGGCAGTGGAACTGATGCGGCAGCGCACGGATATCTCCCTGCTGCTGCTGGACCTGATGATGCCGGGCATGGATGGCTTTGACGTGCTGCGGGTGATGAAGTATCATGCATGGCTGGACGAGATCCCGGTCATCGTCATCTCGGCGGCAGAGGATACCGTCAACATTGAGCGTGCCTATGATCTGGGTGTGGCAGACTATATCCGCCGCCCCTTCGAGCGGATTATGATCCTGCGCCGGGTGAAGAATATCCTCATGCTGTACGCCAAGCAAAAGCGGCTCACCCGCCTTGTTACCGATCAGGTGTACGAAAAAGAGCACAACAGCGTGCTGATGATCAGCATCCTGAGCCATGTGGTGGAGTTCCGCAACAGCGAAAGCGGGCTTCATGTCCTGCACATCCGCACCCTGACCGACCTGCTTTTGCACCGGTTGGTGCAAAAGACCGACCGCTATCAGCTGGACGAAAGCGATATCGCCCTCATCAGCACCGCTTCGGCGCTGCATGATATCGGCAAGATCGTCATCCCGGAGGAAATCCTGAACAAGCCCGGCCGCCTGACTGCCGAGGAGTTTGCCATTATCAAGAACCATACCGTGGCGGGTGCGCAGATGCTGCAGGATCTGGGACGGGCTATTGCGCGGGACGAGCCGCTTTTGCAGGTGGCGCACGCCATCTGCCGCTGGCACCACGAGCGCTGGGACGGCAATGGCTACCCTGACCGGCTGAAAGAAGATGAGATCCCCATTGCGGCGCAGGTGGTGGCACTGGCAGACGTATACGACGCTTTGACCAGCGAGCGCTGCTATAAGCACGCCTACGACCACGACACCGCGCTGCGCATGATCCTGAACGGCGAGTGCGGCGCCTTCAACCCGCTGCTGCTGGACTGCCTGCGAGAGTCCTCGGAGCAGCTGCGCACCGAGCTGACCCGCTCGGAGTGGGACAGGGGCTTCCGGCAGGAGACCCACCGCCTTTCCGAGGAGATTTTGCACCGGGAGGCGCTGCCCCGGGAGAACCACTCCCAGCTGCTGCTGGAGCAGGAAAAGGAGCGCACGGATTTCTACGCCGCCCAGTGCGGTGGCATCCGGTTCGACTACGACCTGCTGGCAGGCAACGTGACCGTGTATGACTACCATGCCGAGCCTTTGCAGCAAAAAACGGTGACCGATTTTGCGCAGGGCAAGGGGCTCAGCTTTTTGAACGAACAGGATCGGCGCAAGCTTTCCAAGGCCATCAGCCGCGCCACGCCGGAAGCGCCGGACGTGGTGCTGCCGGTAATGGTGCAGCGAGATGGGAAGCCGCACCTGCACCGGATGGCGCTGCATACCATCTGGAGCGGTGCCGGGGTGCGCCGCTGCGTGAACGTGCTGGGGCAGCTGACCGATGAACAGCACCGCGTGGAGCATCAGGCAGAGCTGCTGACCGCCATCGACCCGGAGGAAGATCCCGCCCGGTTCCTACGGCGGCTGCAGGGCATCTTTGATGTGGTGCGTCTGGTAGACCCGGAGCACCGCAAGGTGCTTTCGCTGGACAGTGACGGCATCCTGACCGAAAAGCCCGGCAACTGCCACATGGTATGGAACAAGGATACCCGGTGCGAAAACTGCATCTCCGCCAAAGCCTACGCCCGCAAGACCATCCTGAATAAGATCGAGTTCAAGGACGAGGAAGCCTATTTTGTCATTTCCAAGTATATCGAGGTAGGCGGCAGGGGTTGTATGCTGGAAATGGTCACCCGGCTGACGGATGGCCGCTGGCTGGATATGGGCGGCCACCGGCTGCTGCTGGACCGCTGCAACGGCATGGAGCGCAGCGCCTTCGTAGACCCCCTGACCGGAGCCTACACCCGCCGCTATTTTGATAAGTTCCTTGCCGGGGGCGAGATGCACGGCGGTGTGGCGATGATCGATGTGAACCAGTTCAAGTCGGTCAACGACAGCTTTGGACATCTGGTGGGAGACGAAGCATTGCAGACCGTGGCCGCAGCCATGCAGAGCTGTCTGCGTCAGACTGATATCCTGATCCGCTATGGCGGCGATGAATTTCTGCTGCTGATGCCCCAGAACTGCCCTGACGGCGTAGAAAGCGTCATCCGACGAGTGCAGAGCGCTGTGCAGGCAGCGCGGGTGCCCAGCCACCCGGAGCTCCGGCTTTCGGTAAGCATTGGCGGCGTGTGCAATGTGCAGCCCTTGACCGAGGCCATCCGGCAGGCCGATGCCCGGATGTATTGCAATAAGAAAACGTGAGCCGGTGTTATAACCGCAGCTGACACAAAAAAAGAGACAGGCGACCTTCCCGGGAAGCCTGTCTCCTCTTTTTTTTCAAGAAATCGTTTTATTTCCGCTGCCGGGCGGCGATCTGTGCGGCAGTGGGCGGGATATCGCCCTGCGCGGCCTTTTCCAGCTGGCTCAGGCGGCGGTCCAGATCGGTGAGCCGCTGCGAGACGATGTCCGGCAGATCCTGCTGGTCCAGATCGTCGGCGGGGTTCACCGCCTTGTTGTTGATACGCACTACCTCGGCGGGTACGCCCACGGCGGTGCAGTTGGCGGGCAGGTTGCGCAGCACCACGCTGCCTGCGCCGATGCGGGCGTTATCTCCGATAAACACCGGGCCCAGCACCTTGGTGCCTGCGCCGATAAGCACGTTGTTGCCCAAGGTGGGGTGGCGTTTGCCGGTATCCTTGCCGGTACCGCCCAGCGTTACTCCGTGGTAGATGGTGCAGTTATCCCCGATCTCGCAGGTCTCGCCGAACACGATGCCCATGCCGTGGTCGATAAACAGACACTTGCCGATGGTGGCACCCGGGTGGATCTCGATGCCGGTGCGGTGGCGGCCATGCTGGCTGACCCATCGTGCCAGAAAAAAGTGCTTGTGCTGGTACAGCCAGTGCGCAATGCGGTGATACACCAGAATGTGGAATCCTGGGTACAGCAGCATTACCTCCAGCACGCTGCGTGCGGCGGGGTCCTTGCGCTGGATGTTCCGCGCGTCCTCAAGTAAACCCATGCGGAAAACCTCTCTTTCCCATAAACACCCGCCCACGCGGCGGGGCTCTCCCTTTTACCGTATTATAATAGCACAGCAGGAGACGAAAGTACAGTGCTGTACTAGGGATTGTGGAACAAAATGGCAGTTATTTTGCCGCGTGACTCGGGTTTTGGGTAGAGTATCCAAAATTCGGCGAGAGATGCCAGAAACCTTTTAACACCTGTTTTTGCGTACAGCCATTGACATATTTTGCGGTTCTATGATAAAATAATACGAATGAAAACGCAACCATCAAGAAAAGGAGAAACACCATGCTGTGCAGCGCCCAGAACCCGAAACTGAACAAGCAGTTCGCGTCCGGTTTTGCCGTGGCTTCGTTGTTTCCTTTTTTTGCGCAATGAGCTTTTCCCTTTGCGGGGAAAAGTTTTTTTTTGTCCGTTTTCGGGCACCTGACACACAAAAATATCATTACAGGAGGGAACCGCGATGCTGCTGACAAACGCTGTGAACACCGAGGGACGGCCGCTGGAGATCTATGTAAAGGATGGCAAAATCGCTGCCGTAGGGCAGGATCTTTCCGCCCTTGCCGCCGAGAACGAGACGGTGGTGGATGCCGGTGGGCTGACTGTGCTGCCCGCATTTGTGGATCTGCACTGCCACTGGCGCACCCCGGGCTTTGAGTACAAGGAGGACATCGAGACCGGCAGCCGCGCCGCTGCCGCCGGCGGCTACACCTTTGTAAACCTGATGCCCAACACCAAACCCGTCTGCTCCTCTGCCGCACAGGCCATGATGGTGGAGCAGAAGGCTGCCGAGGTGGGGCTGTGCGATGCAAACCAGACCGTCTCCATCACCGAGAACTTTGACGGCGTGAGCATCGACCACCTCAAGACCCTGCCCGCCAGCGTGAAGTTCATCACCGAGGATGGCCACGGCGTGCAGGATAACGCCACCATGGCACGGGCTTTTGCCATCTGCACCCAGAAGGACATCACGGTCATGAGCCACGCCGAGGATATGGAGATCAGTCCGTGGGATTACCGTCTGGCCGAGGATATCGAGACGGTGCGCAACTGCTGGCTGAGCGAGTACTACCAGACCCGGCTGCATATGTGCCATGTGTCCACCCGGGGCGCGCTGGATGCCATCCGCATGGCAAAGCTGCGGGGTGCACCCGTCACCTGTGAGGTGACCCCCCACCACTTGTGGTTCACCAACGACACCTGCGACTACCGGGTCAACCCGCCCATCCGCACCGCCGACGACGTGGAGGCGCTGGTGGAGGGCATCCGTACCGGCATCGTGGACGCCATTGCCACCGACCATGCACCTCACTCTGAGGAAGATAAGCTGAAGGGCATGGCCGGTATGGTGGGCAGCGAGACCGCCTTCGGCGTGTGCTACACCAAGCTCTGCAAGCAGGAGGGTCTGCCGCTGGAGCTGCTGGTGCACCTG
>ENA-OQKR01000785-OQKR01000785.1-human-gut-metagenome-genome-assembly--contig:-NODE-785-length-11781-cov-2.518963_pt1 | contig 11781 bp, 17 predicted proteins | sample MGYA00242803_ERZ504806 | MGnify/ENA primary metagenome ERZ504806 (study PRJEB26092, sample SAMD00036399) | human gut metagenome | host: Homo sapiens | study: EMG produced TPA metagenomics assembly of...
AATCTCTTCGGGAAAATTACGACGCTATTTCAGCGTACAGATTTTACTGATCCATTCCGTGTACTTAAGGCTTTCGTGAAGCCATAAACTGATCAGACAGTTAAAGCCTGATGTTATCTTCTCCAAAGGAGGATTTGTATCTGTTCCCGTTGTACTTGCCGGGAAACGCTGCAAAGTACCGGTTATCATTCATGAGTCTGATATGACGCCGGGTCTTGCTAATAAAATTGCTATTCCTTCAGCAGCCAAAGTCTGCTGTAATTTTCCTGAGACGCTCAAATCTCTTCCAGAGGGTAAGGCAGTCCTTACAGGTTCTCCGATTCGTCAGGAACTTCTGTCTGGAAATAAGATTGCAGCAATGGATATGTGCCACTTCACATCCGACAAACCGGTTATCCTCGTTATCGGTGGAAGTCTCGGAGCTGTAGCAGTAAATCATGCTGTACGTGAAGCACTGCCTGAGCTTTTAAAAGACTTTCAGATCATTCATCTTTGTGGTAAAGGCAAGATGGATGAATCCTTAAAGGATGTTGAAGGCTACTGTCAGTTTGAATACATCAAAAATGAACTCCGCAATCTGTTCGCACTCGCTGATATCGTTATATCACGAGCCGGAGCAAATGCAATCTGTGAACTGCTTGCACTTCATAAACCAAACCTTCTCATCCCGCTGTCTGCCAATGCAAGCCGCGGTGATCAGATTCTCAATGCACGTTCTTTTGAACGTCAGGGATTCAGCCTGGTTCTTGAAGAAGAACAGCTTACAAAAGAAACTCTCCTGGCTGCTGTAAAAAATCTGTATGAAAACCGTACTACTTTCATAAATTCCATGAAGAACTCCGGTCAGCAGGATTCCATCGGTACGATCATCAAGCTGATTGAAGAAGTTTCTTAATTTTACTCTGTTCCAATCCACCGGGAAGTCTTAAAGTATCTTTATCAGTCTTCCCGGTTCATTTCTTCATATTCGGCTTTATAATTTTTCTTTATCCAGTTCTTTGCTCTATGTAGCAGACTGTGCAGTGTTCTCAGATTGATGCCCATCAGTTCTGCCGCTTTCACCTGAGGCATATCCATATAGTAAACAAGAACCATTGCTTCATACCATCGTGGATTCTTTTTATTCATTTCCTCACTGATCTTCTTATGAAGTACGTTCCGTTTTCTTTTCAGTTCATCTTCCAGATATTCATCCTCTGTGCTTTTTGTACCTGGTTCTGGCACAGCACTCTCATCATCATCCATCGCCAATACTTCCCACTTTGCCTTTTTCTTATAGTTTAATGCCATATTTTTCGCAGTGGTATACAGCCATGAAGGGATATTCTCTTTCTTCATGCTGTCGTATCCTATATATAATTTCAGAAAAGTCTCTTGTGTAATGTCCTCTGCTGCCTCTCGATTGCCTGAATAAGTATATGCCGTTCTCAGGATGAGATTTTTATAATTCTCATAACTCTCGTTAAATTCACGATTTCCCGTTAACATATCTTCTCCAGTATCATTTCAATTTTTCTAAGATCTCATTTTTATCTGCTTCTGACAGTTCACCCATATGCCATCCGAGTCCCACATTGTCATTCTTATATCTCGGGATCATATGCATATGAAAATGGAACACCGTCTGACCTGCTGCTTCTTCATTATTCTGGACAATATTATATCCATCACAATTCAGTACATCTGTCAGCTTCGTAATCATCTTCTTAGCCAGAAGAATTGCCTTTGATGCTACCTCATCATCAATATCATATAAATTACGATAGTGATTCTTTGGAAGAATCAGGGCATGTCCTTTTGATGCCGGTCCTAAATCCAGTATTACTCTGAAATCATCATCTTCATAAAGTGTGGCGGAAGGAATCTCGCCTGCTGCTATTTTACAAAAAATACAATTCTCATCTCTCATTTATTTCATCCTCTTTCTCGTCGGTATTCACAAGTAGTATAGACTATTTTTTACCAAAAGAGAAGTGATTTTTCTCACACACAGTACTATTTTTTCGGTCGAAAAAGGTCGAACGATTTTTCTTGCATTTTCAATTATCCAATGTTAGAATAGTCCGTCAGAAATCTTTATTTCTGATCATTTTAGAAAGTGAGGGACTTACTCATGCTTACCAATATAGATATCAACAAGATGAACCACTTACTGGAAACGAATGAAGATGCCCGTCAGATTATTACCCAGCTTCTGAAAAATCATCAGGAAGCTGTCTCCCTGATCTCTCACGAAATACGAAATCCACTTACTTTAATTTCTTCCTCTCTACAGATAATGGAACTGGAACATCCTGAAGTAAAAGAATTTTTCAACTGGAAGCAGACCATGGATGATGTTGATTTTATGTGCAGTTTACTAAATGAACTTTCTGATTACAACAATGGAAATACACTTCATCTTTCTGTCTTTTCCATCGAACAGTTATTAAAAAATATTGCAGTCTCCTTTGCAATTTCACTTGAATCAGAACAGTCTGTACATCCCATTGAATTTACCTCCCGCATCATGCCTGATATGGGGAGTTTCACCGGTGACAAGATTAAACTGGAAGAAGTTATTTTAAATCTTCTCCGCAATGCCAAAGATGCGGTTATGGAGCAGTCTTATCGAATGATCCGGCTCACTGCCGACCGCATAGATGACCGGATCGTGATCCGCTGTAAAGATAACGGGTGCGGTATTCCAGAAGATCTTCAGAAAACGATCTTTGAACCTTTCATCACTCACAAACCCGGTGGAACAGGACTGGGACTTGCCGTTTCAAAAAGAATTATTGAAGCCCATAAAGGGACGCTCTCTTTTGAGTCCAAAAAAGGCCCTGGAACAACCTTTACTGTCTCCCTCCCGATCTAAATTTTCTATAAGTCATCGCCTGCTGACTGCCGAATCCACTCGGCTGTATAAGCAGGCTTTTTCTTTTTACGATACAGAATCAGTGCCAGGATAAATCCGCAGACTAGACCGCCTATATGAGCAAGATTATCAACACCGGTACTGGTCATTCCGCAATAGAGACCAAGAAGGACCATCAGCATCATACCTTTTCCTGAAAGATCACCCAGCCTTCCTCTGTTGGCAATCACAACATACAGTAATGCTCCCATCAATCCAAAAATCGCACCGGATGCTCCTGCCGATACACTCTGCTCTTCATGCATAACGTTCCATGCAAAAGACAGACCGCTGCCTCCAAGTCCACTGATAAAATAAATCAACAGATATTTTACTTTTCCGATTACCGGTTCTAACTGCCATCCTAAAGCTCCCAGCATGACCATATTATTCAGCAGATGCTGGATTCCAAAATGCAGGAACATACAAGTAAAAAAGCGGTAATATTCCTGATTCTCCAATATCATCGGTTCATACATTGCTCCATGATGAAGCATAAAATATCCATTCTCAGTATCCCCCAGTAAACTTAATACCATAAAGACTGCGATATTCACTATAATCAGTCCGACAGTACAGACTGCCTTCGGTTTTTTTCTCATATTTATGCCTCTTTTCACCTGACTTTTTTACATTATAGGCAGGTTTCTGAAAAGTTGTCCACATTTTCTTCGAGAAATTCACATTTCAGTTTTATTTTCTGCCTCTGTGAGCAGATCATCCCAATCCCCCCAGTATCCACTTTTTATCTTCTTTCCAAATTTTTTTAAAAATCCATACTTCTTTTTTTCGCATACCATCTCCTGCTTTTGGGGATGTTCCAACGGAAATAATTCTTCTTCACCTTCCTCATTTACAAAAATATCCAGTTTCTGTTCTGTTCTTTTTTCCGGCAGAGAGATTTCACCTGCTTCTTCTCTGTATTTTTTTAGAATCTCTTTCAGATCATAGATATTCTTCATCGTCTCTTTATGGAGCATACAGGTCAAAAATACAGTTTCTATATCTTTGTAATCGATTTTTTTTCACAAAAAATTCTGTCAGTCCATGATATGCCTCACAAAAACTTTGATATTCAATCGGCAAATACAAAAATTGTATTCTCCTCTGATCTTAAAAATGCATTGTGGCATCAGCAAGATCCTGTTGGGATCAAGAAGATACTCTTTCACTTTTTCTCCAAGTGAAAGTAACTGCTCCGTTAATTCCAGGATTTCCTTTTTTCCCATCGCCTCCATCCGATATCGTTCTTCCAATGATGCACCATTCAAAAGTCTTATAAGTATACCGACTGCTCTCTTCACGCCCTGTCACCGACAATTCCAGCAGTCCTCTGATCCGATTATTCTGAAGCATCTGAAGCTGGTAATCTTCTTTCTGTAAACTGGGAACATCCACATGAATACAGGATGCATCCCACCGATCCTCAGTCTGTATATTCAATTGCTTCTGTGACTTTATTTTATCCATCTGATCTTCTCCTCCGGATTTACGATTACTGCCCGTTGCCTGACTTCCAGTTCAAATCTTCCTTTCTGTACCATTGCAGTCACCTGAATCTTGTTATCTGTCCGGGTGATCGCCACTGATGGATCTGTCATAAGAATCAGTTTTCCCGAAGTTCTCTCTTCAAAAAATTCTTTCAGATTTTCCTCCTCTGCTCCATGTCTCCGCTCCAGTTCAGCTCCCAGAACTGCCGTTTCTGCGGCTGCTCCATTTAAGACTGCCCTGTCATAGAAGTAAAAGACTGTATGGATGATCAGAACAAACATCAACAGAATCAGTGGCATAATATAAGACATCTCAACAACCGTACTCCCTGATACATATCCCATTGATTCAGACTCCTCCACTCAGCATCCCTCCTAGCATCTCACCCATATATGCAACTGTAAGAAATGGGACAAATGGGATCATACTTTTTCTCGTAAACTTTCTTTTTATCATCAACAGAATTGATACTGCTGCCGCCAGTCCAAACGCTCCCAAAAGTAATATCAGTAACTTCCACATTCCAAGGAAAGTACCGAGTACAATAATCAGAAGACTGTCTCCATATCCAATCTTCTCTTCTGTAAGTCTGCTGATTCCCATAAAAAGAAACCCTGTTAAAATTCCTCCTGCAACAGCTCTCCATGATTCGATACCAGTAATTGCCTGAAAAACCAGTGCCGAAAGAAATCCCAATACAATCACTCCAACACTTAGTTTTCTTCTTTTCATATCCGAATAAGAAAGTGATATCAAATACACTCCCATTATCACATTTCCCACCAGACCTCCATATTTCATATACTTTTCTGACTCCTTTCCCCAATTTTTAAATGCTTTAGCTCTTCCTCTGTTTTCAGCATCCTACATTGACTTTTAATGATTCCGGTTCTATTCTGATGCACTGTTGACCCCCTCTTTTTCTATTCTGATGCACATTTGGAACAGCCTCTTTTTCCAGCTGTCTGAGATTTTTTTATTGTCCGTATCGTTCTTTTTAATCCACTGCAATTCAACGAATTGTGATATCTGTCACCGTATTGCGTAATATAGATTCCGGTCATAGTTGTTCCAATCACGCACCGTTCACACGCATGATATCTGCCTCCGCTTTCATTTCTCATATTGCCAAGTCCCGTGTATGGCACATACTGGATTGATAATTGCAGATAAGGACACGTAGCACTCCTGTGCCATACTGTACCAAGTTCTGTTATATAGACCAGTTCATCCTCTCCTTCTGTATCTTCTCCATCCTGATATCCATTCCACGCACTCATTTTTATATTTTCTGCATATTTTGCAGAATAATTTCCTGGTAGAGGGATTGGAAGTTTCACTTTATACTCCACACAAATATTTACCTCTCCATGCACCATATCATAATAAGATTTCCAACAGCTTATTGCAGAAGTTCCACCATCAAGAAGACTTCTTTCCAGTCGTTCTTCTCCGATATTTTTTATTATCTTCTGCTGCATCTTTACGGAATTAAATACAGGCAAAACAGCCAGATCTTCTACCGTTTCTTTTGCCGCACTCTGTGATGCATTATGAAGTACCAGTCTGATATTCCGCACTTCTATCAGATAGATCAGACAGATTACTGCAAAAAGAAATAGTGGAATTGCAAGTGCTGCTTCTATCGTTATGATTCCTTTTATATTATATTTTTTTACTTTTATCCCCGGTGCAGATGCCCTTTCCATTTTGGGACTGTTGCTATCTTTATTCAGCTTTATCATCGCAGTTTTTCCTTTCTATAAATTTGTGAGGTTTCCCGTATGAGGGGTACGGGATAAGACTGTACCGACTCATCGTCAGTACTTTAAAAATGGGTGTCGGAAAGGACATCTGCACCGGGGATAATCTCTATGAACCTATGTAAATCCGTATGACTGTTTATAGTAAATCGGTTCGATTTATTGATATCCAAAATAAGCAGGAAATGTATAGGATATATCTCCATATACGGTCACTTTATTTTCTATTTCAAGCTTCGTGACGCACTGATCTATGCGAAAATATTCTTTCTCCGGCTGGCTTCTGATATTTTCTTCAATTCGGTCTGCCAGCCTCATGGTCACTTCTTTTGTATCTTTCAGGAACAGCAGTATCCGCAGATAATCTTTGTAGGATAATCCTTTTTCCGTTTCTTTGACCTCTGCTCTCTTGTCACTGCTCAAAATCAATGGAAGTTCTGCGAGGGACACGCTCCAGTTCTCCGAAGTCTTAATTGCCGGTACCCTCTGACCTGCGAGAAGCGTTCTCAGATCTGCAACACTTTCACCACCTGCCCAGGCAGCTAAAATTAATTGCTTTACAACTTCTGTCCCTTCCGGCATAAGCAGTAACGTACAGATTGTTACAGCCAGCACTTCCGCTTCAGCTTTTCTTCCACTGTCTTTTTGCAGACAGATATAATTCACTCCCATTCGGATCAGAAAGAGTTTCATTAAAACCGATTCAAGATTTTCTTTATCTGATTTTTTTCCTGCAAGAAGATATTCCACTTCATAATCCAGACTTTTTTTTCTCTCTTCCTGATAGATTTTATTTCCATCACTCACAGCCGCCTGATCTTCCAACTCATCTGGTTCCGCTTCTCTTCCCGCTGCATTCTCTTAAATTTTTCAGGACATACTCATTAAATAAAAGTCGTTCCTCTGTCCCACTCAGTATTTTTTCTTGCTGGAAAATTTCCTCTTCCTGCAACTCTTATTCTCACGGATACCTGCCTGTCCCGATTTATCTCTTTGCCTGACAACCTTTTATCTTTCGGCAGCACATAAGAAATGATCCCATTTGCTTCTATCTGCTCCATGCAGTCAAAAGGATTTTCTATCTCCTCCTGATGATCTTTTTCCATCTCTTCAGACATCTGCTTCATCTCTTCTATTGACTGATTCTGATTTTCTTTCGCTTCCTTTTCCTGAATTTCAACTTCTTCCCATTCTCCAGTCATACCTGCCAGATTACGTGCATACTCAATCCCGTATTTCTGTTCCATATATGTAATGATCTGCTCCCGTAATCCCATGCCATCAAGATCTGTCAGATATTGGATTCCTTTTATCTCATGTACGATTCCTTTCGTTCCAAAATAGTGCATTCGTCTAAGCAGATTTTCTTCCTGCAGATTTCCCGTGCCATAAGTTTCCTCTATACCGAAAATATGATACTCTTCCAGCAAATCTGTCTGATATTCTCCAAACAAAGAATACAACGCACTGTCCACATCAATTCTTGCCTGATTTTTCATCAGTTGGATATTCGCTGCATTCATCATTCCTAAAATAAAAGACACCAGCAACACAACCGTCAGACTCAGAAAGACCGTGATTTCTCCTTTCTTCATCTCAGATCCCGGAACTCTCTGATGTAATCTTTTCAAAAATAGTATTCAGCAGATCAATCAACTGCTCCTTAAAAATAACAAGCAGAGCAATAATGATCACCAGGATCAATACCAGTTCTATTACCGTAATTCCTGATACATACTCCTTCCCTGCAAGCATTCCCACCAGTTGTCTTTTTTTAGATTCACCCAATGCTTTACAACCTGTAGTAAACCGTTCTATTTTCGGGTGCATTCTCTGCTTCATTTCACCAACAACATTTCTCATCTGCATTTTCCTCCGTTCATCTGCATTTTACATAGTTTTCTCTTCTGCTCCTGCTATTGCACGAATGATCCATTTTAGTATCACCACCTATCCATTCCTGTATCACTGCCTGTTCATTCTTATATTGCTGCCTGTCTATTCTTATATCACTGCTTTTTACTGACCTTAAATCTGGATTGTAAAAAATGCCGGAACTATCACAATAATAAATACAACTGCCAGCATCATAAATAATGGTTTTCGGAAGGTTGTGTATCTGCGCCTGAAAAAACGACATATTAAACAAGTGACAGCGACAGACATAGAGGAATATACAGAAAAGGAAATTGCCGGCAAGGAGAAAATATAAAGAAGGTGTTATTACCGGAATGGAATTTCTCTGGTCTCATGGTGCGGTGATACAGGCGGGAGAATTCCGTCATGGACCTCTGGAGATTGTAGAATCCGGTGTTCCGTTTTTGTTTTTGGTTCCTACAGATTCCTCCAGAGTGATTACACAGAGAGCCCTTAAGTTTGTTGAGAAGTGGAAGGGGACAGCAATTGTTCTGGATTATGCAGACTTTGCTATGGGACTTCATGATGATCTGGCACCGTTCGTTATGTTTGTACCGCTGGAATGGTTCTGCTATTATTTTTCGATAGTAAGAGATCATAATCCGGATGACCGCAGATATTATGGGGTTGTTGAATATTAATTTGGTAAATAAATTTACTAAAGACGAAAGAAAATGGACTGTTTTGTGATAAAACAGTCCATTTTCTTTATGTAAATTTACTAAATAACAGGTATGATAAATTATACAAAAGTGATAAAAATATATATTATACACAAAAAAACAGAAGAATAACCAATTATATTGTTGACAAATCCTATTATTTCAAGTAATGTGATGGTATAAGGAATGGAAATAAATTTACTAAACACAAAGAAATATTAACTAAATTACATCGGAGATAAATGTACAGTCAGACGATGTGATTTAATTAATCAAGAGGTGGGAATATGGCTACAATACGAGATGTCGCCCGGAGGGCCGGGGTATCTGCAGCATCTGTATCCAGAGTTCTGAAAAATGACACTACCTTTTCTGTATCTCAGAAGACAGGGGAAAGGATTCTGGAGGCGGCAGGCGAACTGGGATACAACAAATGTTTTGAATACTCAGCCATTCAAGGTACAAGAGGAACCATAGGAGTTATGCTTTTGTATGGCGAGGAAGAAGAAGTGGAAGATAAATTTTATCAGATTATCCGCGTGAATATAAAGATGGAACTTGAAAAAAACGGGTTCAAAGTAAAAGAGGTATTTGAATCTATGCTGGATGCCAATGCATCGAAGATATCCGATTATCAGAGCTTGATCTTTGTAGGATATTCCACACTCTGGTATCAAAAGAAGGTGTTCAGACAGGTTGTTCAGGGAAAGTTGCCCTGAATAAAAGTAGAAAGGGGAAAGATATGGAATACGTATACAAACACATGGATTGGAGTAACGTAGAGGTCCTTGGAAGAAAGCGTCTTCCGGTCAGACCGTTTTATTGTGGGTATCCGAATAAGGAATCGGCAAGACAGGGAAGAAGAGAAGAATGTTCCAATTACCGTCTGTTGAACGGACAGTGGAAATTTGCTTATTATGAGTCACCGTTTTATGTTCCTGATACATGTATGGAGAAGGAATATGACGATCGGGAGTTTGGCATGATGCCGGTTCCCGGACACTGGCAGCTGAATGGTTATGATTATCCACATTATAATGATGCGATAGCATTGTTCCCGATTCTGGATGACCCGGGCATACAGGCAGACAATCCTACGGGTGTTTACCGGTACACTTTTCAGGAGGAGAAACAAAAAGACAGGGAATATATCCTGAGGTTTGACGGGGTTGAAAGTGCTTATCACGTATGGCTCAACGGTACATTCATAGGATACAGCCAGGGGCCTCGTAACACAGCTGAATTTGATGTGACAGAAGCATTACAGGATGGGGAAAACGTGCTGGCGGTGATCGTCTACAAATTCAGTGATGGCAGTTATCTGGAAAAATCAGGATATGTGGTGGTTTGCCGGAATTATCAGAGATGTATCTCTGATCCGGAGACCGAAACATCATATGCTGGACTGGCGGATCGTATCTGACCTGGTTATGGAACAGAATGAGACGACCGGAAAGATTTTGCCTGGATGCAGTGTTTTGAAAATCATACGGAGGATGAGACGGCGCTTACTGTTGAGATGGAAGTAATTGGACGGCGAACAGGTCATCTTCAGTGAGAGCCGCGAGATAAGTGGTAAAAAGGCGTAGACAGAATATGTGACAGAAGGTAATTCTGGAGTAATATAAAACCCTGGTCAGCAGAACACCCTAGAGTTATATCGGGTGATCATTTACCCTGAAGTAAACAGGGAGAAGTTCTCGGAATCCTATGGAGAGTGGACAGGATTCAGAAATATTTGTGTAAAAGACGGATTATTCCTGGTAAATGGAGAGGCTATCAAATTAAAAGGAGTAAACCGACATGACTGGAACGAAAATACAGGACGATGCATTACAAAAGAGGATATGCTGGCCGATCTGTATCTGATGAAACAGAACAATATCAATGCAGTACGAACCTCTCATTACCCGCCACATCCTGATTTTCTGGATATGTGTGACCGTCTTGGACTTTATGTGATGGAGGAAGCTGATCTGGAGTGTAACCAGATGGCGTACACCAAAAACATGAACAAGATCAGTGATGACACGATCTGGGAAAAAAGCTATGTGGATCGTGCGGAACGTATGGTAAGAAGGGATAAGAATCATCCAAGTATTCTGTTCTGGTCGCTGGGAAACGAATCGGGATTCGGAAGCAGCTTTGTAGCCAGCGGAAGATTTATAAAAGAGTATGATCCAACCAGACTGGTTCATTACGAGGAAGACAGGGATGCTTCTATAGCTGATGTGTACAGTACCATGTATACCAGACATAAGGCATTGGAAAATCTGGGAAGAGACACTGCAAAGAAGAAACCTCATGTAGTATGCGAGTATGCGCACCTCCCTACTGCTCAATCTGCACATCAAACCCCAGTCCGCGCAGCATGTTCGCATAATTCTCCATATCCTGGCCGGAGAAGGTCTGCTCGCGGGCAAGAGCCGGAGATTGTGTGTATTTTTTCATATTTAATGATCCCCAGATTTGAATAGGAGAGCAGAATTACATGTCTGATGTGGTGCTCAGACAAAAGGTGGGCATACCTGCGGGCATCGATGAGCGTGTCGTTGATGCCGGGGGTAATGGTAATGCGGGCCGCCACTTTTTTGCCGATAGCGATGGCAAAGTCCAGATTTTCCAGAATCGAATGATTTGAGACACCGGTGAACTGGACATATTTCTTTTCAGAATAATGTTTTAAATCGATGATAATCATGTCCGCGTTGGCGATGAAGCGGGAGAAAGCCAGCGGTTTGGCGAAAGCGGTCGTCTCAATCGCGGTGCGGATGCCGTGTTCTTTACATTTTTTCAGGACAGCGGTGGCTGCTTCCGGCTGCATCAGCGGATCGCCGCCGGAGAGAATGACGCCGCCATTTCCATAGAGCTCCCGGTCGGCAAGAATTTTTTCCATGATTTCATCCATATTCATCATCTGACCGACGAAATGAAGCATTCGGGACGGACAGTGATCCGTACAGGCACGGCAGAATGTACAGGTGTCCGGGGTAAAGGTGAGACGGTTGTCTGAAAATGCCAGACTTCCGGTGGGACATTCGCTGACACAGAG
>ENA-OQKR01000786-OQKR01000786.1-human-gut-metagenome-genome-assembly--contig:-NODE-786-length-11748-cov-2.111780_pt1 | contig 11748 bp, 15 predicted proteins | sample MGYA00242803_ERZ504806 | MGnify/ENA primary metagenome ERZ504806 (study PRJEB26092, sample SAMD00036399) | human gut metagenome | host: Homo sapiens | study: EMG produced TPA metagenomics assembly of...
ATGCTGGATTCCAACGGAATTACGTGAGGATAATGATTCCATCACCTCCTCCTGGTACTATCAGACACTTGCCACCCAAAGCAGTTCCAGTTCTGACGGCTCTGGATCAGGCAATTCCGGATCAGACAGCTCAGACGCATCTGATGACAATTCAGAAGGTTAAATGTGCCCCATACCAGGTTCAATATTACTAATGACAAAATCTGCAGTACTATAATATATAGGCTGCAGATTTTTGTTATTCCGGCATTCCAAACATTTTTTTGTCATCAAATGGCTGGTATACAATTCCTATTTACTGCAAATCAGATAGTATCTATGTCTTATTGTCACGAAAACCAGTCATTTATCACATATAGGTTGTTTTTTCAGACAAAATCAGATAAAATTTATAGTAGAGTAGTAACGATTCCGCACATTCACAGTGATATCCTTCTGGATACACAGAAATCATGTTTTATACGATTTCGCGCCGCATTTCTCGTTTTTTCTGTGAATTTCATTCACAAAAACACCTCGCGGAATAATGTCTGCTGAATCGTTATGTAGAATAATTAATAAAATCATTTTCGGACAATAACTGTACAAATTAACGAAACCACTATGTACTGCTCATACAGGCACCACCAGATATGAAATCCATGGTTTCTGCGCCAATGCACTCCTGCTATTGGCATCAGGTGGCATTCGTTTACATAATTTTCCAGTCATTGACCGGTCAAAAGAAAGGAGTTACAATATGGGACTTATTAAAGCAGCACTTGGCGCCGCAGGCGGTACACTTGCAGATCAGTGGAAAGAATTTTTCTACTGTGATGCAATGGATAAAGATATACTGGTGAAGAGAGGAAGAAAGCGGACATCGTTCCGTTCTGCCAATACAAAGGGTAATGATAATGTCATTTCCAACGGAAGCGGTATTGCGGTGGCGGACGGTCAGTGCATGCTGATTGTGGAGCAGGGCAAGGTTGTGGATTATGTGATCATTATGGGTTATGATGAGCATTACGTAGGCTCCGATGCCGGTTCTGTGGCATCTCTGCCATGGGTAGAACAGGGGGTTAAGGATACGCTTTCAGAAGTAGCGGCTCAACGGACGATCCTTGCGATTCCGTTCTACACAAGGCTCTGGAAGACTACAGATGGCGGTGCACTGACAAGTGAGGCCATCGGTATGGATCAGGCACAGCAGACGATCAGTGATAACGGAGCAGAAACATACTGGGACAAGAAGACAAGTCAGAATTATGGAACCTATGAAGGGGACGGTGCCACATACCAGATCTGGCTGGAGGACTCTAAGTCTATTGCGGAAAAGGTTAAACTGATCAAAAAATACAAACTGGCAGGTGTGGCAGAGTGGAAGCTTGGATTCGAGAACAGCGGGATCTGGAGCGTGATCACAGAAAACCTGTCATAAACAGAAGAAAACATTGTGATCTTCACAATGCTAAAAACACTCCCGGCAACATATATTAAAATAAATATGCCGGGGGTGTTTTGTGTTGAAAAAACATTTCATAGAATTGGCAATGGCAGTTCTTATGCTGGTCTGTTTTTATATTCTGTCATGGGAAGCGGCAGAAACTGCAGGCAGACTTATAGATGTATCCGGAAATATAAAAGCAGATCAGGTGATCCTGGTGGATGCCGGTCATGGCGGTGTGGATTCCGGAATGGTGGGAATCGGTGGACTGAAGGAAAAAGGAATCAATCTGGATATTGCCATGAAGCTAAAAACGATCCTGGAAAAAAAAGGCCTTGCCGTAGTAATGACCCGGGAAGAAGATAAAGGTCTTTATGAAAATGGTACAAAAAATATGAAAGCACAGGATCTGCAGAATCGTATTGAACAGATCCGGATATATGAACCGGTGCTTTCTGTGAGTATCCACCAGAACAGCTACAGTGATCCCGGAGTAAAAGGTCCGCAGGTATTTTATTATGAAGATTCGGAAGGCGGAAAAGAACTGGCACTTGCGATCCAGGAAAACATGAACCGGAAGCTTTCCATTGCACGGCCGCGGGTGGCAAAAGGAAACAGAACCTATTATCTTCTGAAGAGAAGTCCGGGTGTGATCAATATCGTAGAATGTGGATTTCTTACAAATCCGGAGGAAGCCGCCCTGCTTCAGACAGAGAAGTATCAGAGAAAGGTAGCAGAGGCTGTGGCTGATGGAATCGTTACATATCTGAAAAAACAGAAGGAAAACGAAAATAATTGAAAAAAATGTGAATAGCCTTTTCATAGGAAGGTGATTCTGCTATACTTTACGTGAATTAAGGAGAATCCTATGCTTGGAATCATTTATCTTATATTATGTATGTTAACAGGAATGGAAATGGCAGGATGTCTGTTTCCGCGTCAAACAACTGAAAGAGGAAACAGGATATGGGTGGTCCTGCCGGCAGCGTTTGGGATGGGAATCCTGATGCTGACCTGGGCAGTCTATATTCTTTCCTGGATGTTCAGCATATGCGCGGGGGCAGAGCATCCTCTTTTTTATGGAAATCTGATCGTATTTCTGGTAGATATCCTGCTGCTTTCGGGAATCTTCCGGTGGAAAAAGAAAAACAGCAAAAAATGTTTGTGATATCCGAACGGATGATCAGCAGAAAATGGATCCTGAAAAAAGAGCTTCTGCTTTTTGGCATTTTGACGGTTTTTGTGACCTGGATGATGTTTACGTTTTCCATATGAAAGACGGCATTCTGTACTCCGGCTTTTCGGTATACGGAGATTATGCACCCCACACGGCAATGATGCGATCTTTTTCAAGGGGTAATAATTTTCCTACCCAGTATCCGCATTATGGCGGGCAGGATGTGAAATATCATTTTATGTTCCAGTTCCTTGTAGGAAATCTGGAGTATCTGGGCCTCCGTCTTGATCTGGGATATAATCTGGTAAGCATCCTGTCTCTGGCGGGATTTCTTATGGTGCTTTACGGGATCAGCTACCGGATGTTCAAAAGCTTCTGGGCAGGGGCAGCTGCCATTGTTTTCTTTTTTTTCCGCAGCGGAACAGCGTTCTGGCATTATCTGTGGGAACATCTTCAGGCGGGGGACCTTGTACGGACGCTGGAAGAAAATACGGCGTTTATCGGTTATACTACCAATGAAAACTGGGGATTATGGAATTTCAATGTATATCTGAACCAGCGTCATCTGGCTTTCGGCCTTCTGATGGCAGCTGTAGCGGTATGGACCTTTATGGATTGGGTGGAAGCCGGATGCAGTCACAAGGAGCATGGATTTTTGTGGGTCCGAACCGTTTTTTTCAAAAAAAGCCTGGATCTGCAGAAATGTGGATACGGCGATTCTTCTGGGACTGTTTCTGGGATTAACTGCCTTCTGGAACGGAGCTGCGCTGATCGGCGGACTTCTGATCCTTGCCGGACTGGCAGTGTTTTCTGACGGTAAGCTGGATTATGTGATCTGTGCCGGATTGGCAGTGCTTTTTTCGGAACTGCAGTCGAAGATCTTTGTGTCGGGAAGTGTTATGAGTCCATCCTTTTACTGGGGCTTTCTGGCAGACAATAAAAGCATTTCCGGTGTACTCTGGTATCTGGTGGAGATCAGTGGATTTTTCTTTGTGGGAATGATCGTGGCAGCAGTATTTCTGAAGAGAGGTCAGCGGGCAGTGCTGATGGGCTGTTTGCTTCCAATGGCATTTTGCATTTCTGGTATCTCTGACTCCGGACATCAATGTCAATCATAAATATGTGATGATTTCCTATGCCTTTGTGACAGTTTTCTGGGGCTGGATCGTAAGATGTGTTTTCCTTGCAGGGAAAAACAGCTGGAAGAAATGGGCCGGTCGCGCAGCGGCAGCGGTCCTTTGTATCTGTCTTAGTGCAACGGGGATCTATGATTACGTGATCATCTTAAGAGACAACGATTCCGCACACAGGATGACTGTAAATATGGAAAGCAGCCTGACGGACTGGCTCAGTGCAAATCTTAAGAAAAATGATCTTCTGCTGACACCGGAATATACCATGAACGAGGTCACTATGTCCGGTGCCATGCTGTATTGCGGATGGCCTTATTATGCATGGTCTGCAGGGTACGATACGAGCTATCGTGCCGGCCAGGCAGTGCTCATATATACCACGGATGATCCGGAGCTACTGAAAGCTACCGTAAAACAGGAAAAGATCACATATATCCTGTTTGAGGAGGATATGGAATTTGAACAGCAGGAATGTCGTGAGGATATCATCAGGGAGACATATCCACTGGTGTATACCTCAGAGGATGGGAGAATAAGAATCTATGAAACATGACAGCTTATATATCATTATGCCGGCATATAATGAAAGAAAAAAATATCGGGACCGTGATCGAGCAATGGTATCCGGTAGTGGAGAGAATCGGCGGGGACAGCCGCCTGGTGATCCTGAATGATGGCAGCAAAGATGCGACCTACAAAAAAATACAGAATTATCAGAAAAATCATGACCGTCTTATCGGAATCGATAAACCGAATGAAGGACATGGAGGAACAATCCTTCGGGGATATCGTTACGCAGTAGAAAAAGGTGCCGATTATATTTTTCAGACGGATTCAGACGGCCAGACACTTCCGGAGGAATTCTGGCAGTTCTGGGAAAAACGTCAAAAGTGCGGGCTTCTTATCGGTTATCGGCAGAAGAGAGAGGATGGGCTTTCCAGGATTTTTGTGACAAGAATACTGCGGCTTGTGCTTTTTCTATTTTTGGAACCTGGGTAAAAGATGCAAATACGCCATATCGGCTGATGGATGGAAAACAGCTCGCCAAAGTACTGAAGCGTATCCCAAGCGGATTTTTCCTTTCCAATGTGCTGATGACCGTGATCTATGAAAAACATCATCTTTATGTGGAATATATCCCCATCACATTCCGACCGAGACAGGCCGGAAAAAACTCTATCAACATGAAACGGATCATAAAGATCGGAAGACAGGCATTTGCGGACTTTATCCGTCTGCGGGGCAGAATCTGATACAGGAGGGACAGAAGGATGAAAAAAAAGATCAGAGAATTATTTCCGGAGCTGACTGCAGCAGTGCTCCTGACAGTACTTTCTGCGTATCTCCTGGGAGGAGACGTATGGACATTCTGGACCTGGTGGCTGCTTGCGCTGTTTATGGGAATGGTGGCAATGCCGGTCACAGGAAGGCTTTTTGGTGGTTTTGAAGACCGGGGCTGGCTTTTTTCAAAGGTACTTGCCATTGCGGTTACCGGATTTCTCACCTGGCTTCTGGTAGCGGTGGAAATCCTTCCTTTTACAGCAGCAGTGTGTGTAGGAGTATCTGTGGCTGTTGGCATTTTATGTGCTGTACTTTTTCATGTTCAGCTGAAGCATGGCATTGAATGTTATCCGTCAGGAAAGATGCAGCTGATCTTTCGGGAGGAGCTTCTGTTTTTTGGAATCTTTCTGCTGTGGACTTATCTGGCAGGATTCCGGCCGCAGGCATACGGAACAGAGAAATTTATGGATTATGGCTTCATGGAGGCCATGATGCGGAGCAAAACTCTTCCTGCACGTGATCTCTGGTATTCACAGGGAACCATCAATTATTACTATGGCGGGCAGTATTTTGCAGTGTTTCTTACGAAGCTTACAGGAAGCAGAGTGGAAGTGACTTATAATCTGATGCGTACCTTTGTGGCAGCGTTTGCCTTTGTGTATCCGTTTTCCCTGGTCCGTCAGATGACGAAGGACAGGCTGTATGGACGGCTGGATGGAAAGAGAAATATCTTCCTTCACTGGCAGGAGTTACTGCAGGCATTGCAGTATCTATCGCGGGAAATGTACATTATATCGTCTACCGTTGTGTACTGCCGCTGATCCGGAAGATACAGGGATGGCAGAAACAGCCAGCTACTGGTTCCCGGATGCAACTCGTTACATAGGGTATAATCCGGTGAATGACAGTGATAAGACCATACATGAATTCCCATGCTATTCCTTTGTTCTGGGAGATCTTCATGCCCATGTGGTAAATGTGATGTTTGTGACATTTCTGGTGGGGAATGCTCTATGCATGGCTGAAAATGATCCGAAAAAGAGGGCCTGAGCCTGAAAAACAGGAACGCAGTGTTTTCTGGCTGAGACAGCTTCTGATGCCGCATATCCTTCTGGCGTCCGTTTTTCTTGGCATGTTCCAGTGGACCAATTACTGGGATTTTGTGATCTATTTTGTAGTGACCGGTGGAGTTGTCCTGATCGCAAATATCATACGATTTGAGGGAAAGATAATCAGGATCCTGGCAGTGACGATCGTACAGGCAGTGGAGATCATAGGTCTCGTCTTATCTGGTGAGTCCTAGCCTTTACGATTGAAATTTGATACGATGGTACAGGGGTGCGACTGGCACAGCAGTCATTCACTCGTGGTATCAGCTTCTGATCCTCTGGGGACTTCCGGTGCTCCTTACTGTTTTGCTGATCCTGTCTGTCATCACAGAAAAAATGAAGGGACTGAAGCATAAAGTCTTTACAGGCTGCTGGAGGCGATTACAGTTCCGGATCTTTTTGCAGTGATCATGGGCTTATGTGCTATCGGACTGGTTTTGATCCCGGAGCTTGTATATGTGCGGGATATTTATGAAAATGGAAATGCCAGAGCCAATACTATGTTCAAGCTGACGTATCAGGCATATATCCTTTTCGGAATGACAATGGGATATGGGATTTATCGTATGCTGGTGATATCCAGACAGAAGATTATCCGGATCCTTTCAGGTGTGGGGCTTTTTGTACTGCTCTGGACCGTGGGCTATTTCGGAAATGCCGTGCATTCCTGGTTTGGGGATGTCTGGAAGGTTTCGGAGTATCAGGGACTGGATGCAACTACATTTCTTGAGCAGGATTTTCCTCAGGATGCGTCGGCGATCCGCTGGCTGAAGCAGAATATCAAGGGCTCTCCTGTGGTGCTCGAGGCTAACGGGGACAGCTATACCGGATATGAGAGAGTTTCTGCATCTACGGGGCTTCCGACCGTACTGGGATGGTATGTGCATGAATGGCTCTGGAGAAATAATGTACCTGACCTCAATGAAAAAAGTGCGGACATCCAGACTATTTATACATCTACAGATGCAGAGACGGTAAAAAAAATGATCAGCCGTTATGATATTTCCTATATCTTTGTAGGAGGACAGGAAAAAGAAAAATACGGAACAGAGCTTAATGACAGTGTTCTTCAGAGTCTGGGAAGCATTGTCTTTGAAGATGATATGTCAGGAACCTACATTGTGAAAGTGGAGCAGGATTGACATTTTTTCCATAATAACGCTATAATGTAACTATTATGTAGCTATCTGTTAACGGATATGCTCAGCAGGAGATTTCTGCTGAGCAGTATACAGAAAAAAAGTGACAGTTGCAGGATGGCAGCAGAGAGGAGGATATTATGAACAGAATCGACAGACTTTATATGGAAATGATCCATTATTATCAGGGGGATCCGAAGCATATCCAGCATTTTGTGAAGGTGCATGATCTTTCAAGGCTGATCGGCCAGAGTGAGGGTCTGGATGAAGATACGATGTATGTTCTGGAAGCTGCGGCTCTCGTTCATGATATCGGGATCAAAGTCGGTATGGAAAAATACGGACGCTCTGATGGAAAGACGCAGGAAGCAGAAGGTCCGGCAGCTGCCAGAGAGATGCTTACCGCACTGGGCTTTCAGGAGAGGGTGATCCGCAGAGTGGAATATCTGGTAGGACATCATCATACCTATAAGGATATTGACGGGCTGGATTATCAGATCCTTGTGGAAGCTGATTTTCTGGTTAATTATTTTGAAGATGGACTGGATAAAGAACATATAAAGAAAAGTGCAGAGAAGATCTTTAAAACAGAAACAGGTAAAAAAATAGTAAAAGACATGTTTTTCCCGGAGACTTTTCAGAAATCCGAAACCTGGGCACAGGATGCCCTTCAGGATTTGGAAGATTTTATTGAAGAGCAGGGGATTTATATCAGACAGTAAATGGAGCGTAAAATGAAAGCAGAAATAGCAGTTATGACAGCGGAGAATATAGACAGAAAGGCAATTGCCAGAGGTGGCGAGATCCTGAAAAACGGCGGGCTTGTGGCATTTCCCACAGAGACTGTATACGGCCTTGGAGGAAATGCCCTGGATCCGAAAGCATCGATGAAGATCTATGCAGCCAAGGGAAGACCTTCGGACAATCCGCTGATCGTACATATCGCAGATATCCGTGACCTGGATAAGATCGTTACGGAGGTTCCTGAAAAAGCCAGAATACTGGCTGAGAAATACTGGCCGGGTCCGCTGACAATGATCCTTCCCAAGGCAGATATCGTGCCAAAGGAAACAACCGGAGGACTGGACAGTGTGGCAGTACGTTTTCCAAGTGATCTTATCGCACAGGAGCTGATCCTTGCGGCTGGCGGATATGTGGCAGCGCCAAGTGCCAATACTTCCGGAAGACCAAGTCCTACGACAGCAGGACATGTGGCAGAGGATCTGGGAGAAGCCATTGATATGATCATTGATGGAGGACAGGTAAATATCGGTCTGGAATCTACGATCGTAGATTTTACAGAAGACATACCGGTAGTCCTGCGGCCGGGATATATTTCCCTGGAAATGCTCCGGGAAACACTTGGAGATGTAAGGATGGATAAGGGACTGATCAAACCGGACAGCAAGGTCCATCCAAAAGCACCGGGAATGAAATACCGTCATTATGCACCAAAGGCAGATCTTGCCATTGTGGAGGGGTCCACAGAGGGTGTGATCGCGGAGATCGAAAAAAGAGCCGGAGAGGCTGAGGAGAAGGGACTGACGGTGGGGATCATCGCAACAGATGAAACAAAAGGCCGATATTCACATGGAATCGTAAAGAGTATCGGAAGCCGGGAGCAGGAAGAAACCATCGCGCATCATCTGTACGAGGTCCTGCGTGATTTTGACAGCTGTAATGTAAGTGCCATTTATTCAGAGGCATTTTTTACACCAAGAATGGGACAGGCGATCATGAACCGCTTACTGAAAGCGGCTGGTCATAAAATTATCAACGTTGAGGAGGAGAAAGAAAATGATAGCACTGGGATGTGATCATGGCGGCTATGAGCTGATGCAGGAGGTAAAGAAGCATCTGGAAGAGAGAGGACTGGAGTACAAAGATTTTGGATGCAATGGTCCGGAATCTGTAGACTATCCTGTTTATGGAAAGAAAGTAGCACAGGCGATCGTGGATGGTGAGTGTGAGAAAGGAATCCTGATCTGCGGAACAGGTATCGGAATTTCCATCACTGCTAATAAATTCAAGGGAATCCGTGCTGCACTTTGTACAGATTGCTTTACTGCAGAGGCAACAAGACTTCATAACGATGCCAACATTCTGGCCATGGGCGGTCGTGTAGTAGGACCGGGGCTTGCTCTGAAGATCGTGGATACATTCCTGGATACACCATTTTCCGGGGATGAGCGTCATATCAGAAGGATCAACATGATCGAGGATTGATCGATCAGTAAGAAACCAATAGAAAAAGAGGATTCTGTATGGATAAAAAAGGACAGAAACGACAGGGATATCTTTCCTGGGATGAGTATTTTATGGGTGTTGCCATGCTTTCCGGCATGCGTTCCAAGGATCCGCATTCACAGGTTGGTGCCTGTATCGTAAGTGAAGATAACAAGATCCTGTCAATGGGGTACAATGGATTTCCAAAGGGATGTTCCGATGATGAGTTTCCCTGGGGAAGAGAAGGAGATCCGCTGGATACCAAATATCTTTATGTGACACACAGTGAGCTCAATGCCATCCTGAACTACCGGGGAGGAAGTCTGGAAGGTGCCAAGCTTTATGTGTCCCTGTTTCCCTGCAACGAATGTGCCAAGGCTATTATCCAGGCAGGGATCAGGACTATTGTATATGACTGTGATAAATATGCAGATACTCCGTCTGTGATCGCATCCAAAAAAATGCTGGATGCAGCCGGAGTCCGGTATTATAAATATAACCGGACAGACCGTGAGATCACCATTAAAGTGTAAAAGAGAACAAAAATAAGAGAAAAACAGCAGCCTGGCCCCTGATCCATCATAGCATCAGGGCTTCAGCTGCTGTTTTTTATGAATGGTTAAGAAGGTGTTTCGGAATGAGGATCTTCCGGTGAGGATAAGGTTGTGGGAGAGATCTTCTGTGGAAAACTTAAGCAGACTTTGAAAAGGTCACCGTCCAGGTAAAGTTTAAAGGTGCCACCTTGAAGCTGGGTAAGGCTCTGTGCGATGGATAATCCAAGTCCGCTGCCTTCTGTATTTCTGGCAACATCGCCGCGGATGAAACGTTCGGTCAGTTCTTCTGCCGGAATGTTCAGAGGCTGTGCGGAAATATTTTTCAGGGTAAAGATGACTTGATCTTTTTCCAGAAGAACTTCCGCATAGACCCTTGTGTTCTCCATGGCATATTTCAGAATATTGCCGAAAAGATTTTCCAGGATACGCCACATCCGTCTGCCATCGGCATAGATCATGGCAGGAGAATCAGGCAGATGTGTCATCAGGGTCAGATGTCTGTTTTCCATCCGTTCTTCAAATTCGCCCATCACCTGGTAAAGCATTTCCACAAAGTTCAGATCCGTCATTTCCAGGGAGAGATTTCCGGAACTGGCTTTGGAAGCTTCCACTACATCTTCGGTCAGACTTTTCAGACGATGTGCCTTTGAGTCCAGGATCTCAAGATATTTCAGTGCTTCCGGATCTTTGAGGTTCAGCCTTTTCAGCAGATCAATGTAATTGATGATGGAAGTCAGCGGCGTTTTCAGATCATGGGAGACATTAGTGATCAATTCGGTTTTCATACGCTCATCTTTGAGGCTTTTTTCCACGGCAGCGTCCAGCCCGTCACCAATGCGGTTGATATACTGTGCCATTGCTTTCTGATCACCACGGAGTTCCTTTTCCGGGATCTTGTAAGTGAGCTCTCCATCGGTGATCCGTTTCAGGCCATCAAGGAGGAGTTCCCGTCCAAGAGCAATTTTGTAGACGCAGAAAAGCGCACCCAGATCCAGAAGAAATAGAAGCAAAAACATCAGGAACCATCCATCAGATGCCGCGAGCAGGGCACTGAAGAAAAATTCAAGGAATAGAAATACGCCAAGTCCCACTACCATACGTATTCTGCTGATGGTATTCCTGGAGAAAAAATCGATCAGCTTACCGGCTTTACAAAGACACAGACGCGGAAGCTTCAGGCATTTGCGAAGCAGGCTGTTTTTCCACAGGGTGCGAGCTTTGATCCTGCGGATCAGGCTTAAATAGCCGATCCAGAACAGGCACGTGATCAGGAAAATCGTGATACCCAGGATGATCAGGGAGGAGACAAGGTTATAGGTGCAAGCTTGCATGCTCAGTCCTGCGGTCAATACACCAAGTGCCGGGATACACACAAGTCCTGCTGCTGCTTCCGTATAGATCCTGTCAAAAAAGTTCTGTTCTGGCTGAGCAGTGTCTGTATTACCGCTATCGGAATTTCTTCTTCCGGTGTGGACAGTAAGCCAGATAAAATCTATGATAAAGAGCAGAAAACTGATCATGGTGATCACAGCAGCCGGGATAAATAAAGTACGGTAAGTCAGGAAATGCTGTCTGTCAGTTTTAATAGAATCCTGTACAGGAAGGCTGGTATCATCGATCCAGGCAAGAAAACTGCAGTTTTCATCGTATGTGGAGTTTTGAAGGAGATCGATCCAGTTTCCTACAGAAGGGTTTGCAGCAGC
>ENA-OQKR01000787-OQKR01000787.1-human-gut-metagenome-genome-assembly--contig:-NODE-787-length-11739-cov-3.643300_pt1 | contig 11739 bp, 15 predicted proteins | sample MGYA00242803_ERZ504806 | MGnify/ENA primary metagenome ERZ504806 (study PRJEB26092, sample SAMD00036399) | human gut metagenome | host: Homo sapiens | study: EMG produced TPA metagenomics assembly of...
CACCGCCCGGTTGTGGTATACTATGGAAAATATCTGGAAAACATCCAATACAAGCGAGGCAGTATTTATGTATAAAAGTATTATTTTTGATATCGGCGGTGTACTGGTGGATTTTGACCCCAAGGCATACCTTGTAGACCGGCTGTGCAACGCCGAAATGGAGGAAAAGGTCTACGATTTGACCTTTGGCAGCGAGGAGTGGCAGTTGCTGGACGCAGGCAAACTTTCCCGCTATGACGGCAACCAGCGAATGCTGGAGCACGCCCGTGCCGAGGGCTGTGCCTTTGAGGTGCAGGGCGTTCTGGACGACTGGATGCACATTCTGCGCCCGCGTCTGCGGATGCTGGAGCTGGTGCGGCGGCTGAAGAACCACGGCTATTGCGTGTATTACCTGAGCAATATTCCGCAGGATGTGCTGGAATTGTTGACCGAGCGCGGCGTACTGACCCAGTTTGACGGCGGTGTAGCCTCCTGCGAGGTACAGGTGAATAAGCCTGACCCGCAGATCTACAAGGCTTTGTTGAAAAAGTATCAGCTGAAGGCCAGCGAATGCATATTTATCGACGACAGACTGGAAAACGTGCAGGCCGCCTTTGCGCTGGGCTTTGCCGGCATCCAGATGAAGGACAGCGTTGGTACGCTGATCCGCAGCCTTGCCACCTGTAACGTGGCGCTGCGCTGAATGTTCATATAACAAACAGCAGCCCCTGCCGGAAAGGTTTCTCCGGCAGGGGCTGCTGTGCGTTGGTGGGGAACTTACTTTTCCTCGTAGCTCTGGCAGTAGTGCGGGGTCTCCACCTGCTGGGTGGTGCAGCTGCACTGCTCCGTCACCTTGATCTGCGGCAGATCACATTTGCAGCCGTCCACGTTGTGGCAGCACGCGCAGACATCACAGGTCACGCCGATGTTTTCCATGTTTATCACCTCTTTGTCCATAGGTTGCCCTATGGAGCAAGAGTTTATACATGGGTTTTACCAAGCAGCCAGATCTGCGCCCAGCTTACGGCAGGCAGCCTGCACATCATCATCGGGCGTTTCGTTGCAGATGAGGCCTTCCTCGCTGAACAGCTGTGCGCCGTCGTCCTGTGCGCGCTGCGCCCAATCGCGCATCCACTGACCGTCACCCCAGCCGTAGGAGCCGAACAGTGCGATCTTTTTGCCGTTCAGAGAGCCTTCCAGCGCAGCAAACATAGGCTCGAACTCGCTCTCCTCCAGCTGCTCTGCACCCATAGCCGGGCAGCCAAAGGCCACAACGTCAAACTCTGCCAACTTTGCGGGGGTCATCTCGGCGCAGGGTACGATGGTGCCGTTGGCACCTGCACCCTCGGCGATGCAGTTTGCCATGGTCTCGGTGTTGCCGGTTGCGCTCCAGAATACGATTGCTACTTTGCTCATAAAACTCTACCTCTTTCTCTGCGTAGTTAGTTTTGGATAACTTCATGTTCTGTGAAAATGCGTCCATATTTCATGACGCATTTTTGTAGTTAGTATTTACTAACCGTCAACAGGATACCACAGCCCTGCCCTGCTTGTCAAGACGTTCGCGCAATGTTTGCACGGTGCAACAATGCCGCCTTGCTCAAAAGTGCATGAAGCATGTGTTTCAGCCGCCTAATACGCGGAAAACCACCAACAGCACTCCGTAGATGACCGGCTGATGCAGCAGATACAACAGCAGCGAGTGCCGCCCAAGCCAGCCCAGCGGCGGGCAGACCGAGCGACGCAAGGGCCCCATGCGCTGCCGCCCTACAATGCCGTAGAGAAAGTACCCTGCCCAGAACAGAAACAGCCACGGCAGAAGGGCAAAATAATCCGTAGAATAGAACCACCACGGATAAAAGCCAAAATACGCAGTAGCGTAATTTACATATAGTGTCTGCGGCAGCCAGAGGCGCAGACTGCCAAAACCCAGATAGCCTGCCGAAACATTGCGGGTAAGGGCGAACAGCACTGCGGAGATAGCAAACCCTGCTGCGGGTGGAACGCGCCGCAGCTGCTTTTCCAGCAAGCCGGTCAGCAGCATGGCACTGCCCAGCAGGGTCAGTACACCAAAAACGACCCTGTCCTCCGGCATAAAAAGCAGCGTGACCGCCGTGACAAGCGCGCCTGCCCCGAACACCTGTGCGCCCCGGCGCAGGGTATGATGCCCCAGTTGCACACAGAAACCGGACAGCAGAATAAACACCCAGCAGATGCTCTGCTGCCACAGATGCCCGGGTAAGCTATAATACCAGTCTGCCTGGATGCCGAAGAGATTGACCAGATCCCAGCAGCCGTGATAGAGCATCATACTGAGCAGATCCAGCCCGCGCAGTTCGTCCAGAAGGGCGTAGCGGCCAGAAGCATTACTATACTTCACGGCGGTTTCCTCCTTTTTGTCACGCTGTTACACCGTTTCCGGCGCAGCAGGCTCATGGGCGGCAGCTCCGGGGTGGGCATGGTGTAGTTTTTCCATGGCGTGAGGGGTGCTTTCCACCCGCTCCCCTGCTCGTTCTCGATCCATTCCGGGGTAAGTGCAATACTACGTCCGTCCGGGCACAGCGCCTCCAGCGTATCCCCAAGGCTCCATTTGCCGCGCTGCTGGCAGTGGGCGATGCCGTTTTCCCAGCTGTCCACCGTACCCACGAACTCCCACTCACGGATATAGGTAGCACTGTCGGTGGCCTGTTTGGCCTGCTCGCGGCCGAAATAGAAGCCGGGCGAGTAGTGCCGGTGGCTGGTGCGGGTAAGCTCTGCGTACACCTCCGGCGGCAGTTCAAAGTTATCGTTTGCCGGGTCGGCCAGATAGGCGTCCAGTGCCTTGCGGTAGGCGGCGGTGACACTGGCAACATAGTAGAAGGTTTTGGCGCGGCCTTCGATCTTCAGGCTATCCACACCTGCCTTGCAGATCAGGTCAATAAAGGGCGCAGTACACATATCGTTGGCGTTAAGGATGTAGCTGCCGTTCTCGTTTTCGCCGATCTCGTACAACTGACCGGGGCGTGTCTCCTCGCTCAGGTAGTACTTCCAGCGGCAGGGCTGGGCGCACTGGCCGCGGTTGGCGTCGCGCCCGGCCATATAGTTAGACAGAAGACACCGGCCGGACACGCTCATGCACATCGCACCGTGCACAAAGGCCTCGATCTCCAATTCCGGTGGAGTCTTATCGCGCAGGATGGCAATATCCTGCAAGGTCATCTCCCGGGCCAGCACCACCCGCTTTGCGCCCATCTTGTAGGCGGCGCGGGCGGCTGCCCAGTTGGTGATGCCGGTCTGAGTAGAAAGATGCACGTCAATGTCCGGGGCAAAGGTCTTGCAGGCATCTAGCACACCAAGGTCTGCCACAATAAAGGCATCCACACCGGCCTTGGCAGCCTCCTTGATGGCCTCCGGCAGACGGTCGGCCTCCTCGTTGGTGGGCAAGGTGTTCATGGTCAGGTAGACCTTGCGACCACGGGCGTGGGCGTAGATGACGCTTTCCGTCAGCTGCTCCGGGGTGAAATTAGCCGGGGCAGAGCGCATACCAAACTCCGGCAGGCCGCAGTAAACGGCATCGGCACCGTAGTTGATGGCATAACGCAGACGTTCCGCATCGCCCGCCGGGGCAAGCAGTTCCGGGATCTGTAACATTGTAGGTTCCTCTCTTATGTATCACAGTTTTCTGACCGGAAAGGGGCCGCCGCACCATGTTTTTGTGCAGCGGCCTTTCCTCAGTTTTTCAGGTTTTTGTTCACAGCTGCGGCAGTTTTGCAGTTGGCATTGTGCTCTGCCAGCGTGTGGGCATAGTAGTAATTGCCCTTGAGGTCGGTCACAAAGAAGTAAGCGTTCTTGGCTTCCTCATCGGGCTGCGGCTCCAGCGCTGCCTTGATGGCGGCAAGGCCGGGGTTCGAGATAGGGCCTGCGGGCAAACCGGTGCAGCTGTAAGTGTCGTAGGCTGCAAGGATATTTTCCGGGATATCGTCCCAGCCGCCGTAGTAGGGTGCGACCCAGTTCCAGAGATAGTTGTTGTCGGCGTCGCTCTGGACATGGCTGGAGGTGTTGCTTTGCAGCCGGGGGTAGGGCGAGCCCTCTGCCAGACGATTGCGGAACACCTGCGCCACGTTGGAGTCCTGACTGTTGCCCGCTTCCTCCTGCACAAAGGAGGCAAGGGTGACAAGCTCCGGCAGGGTCATTCCCTGCTTTTTGAGCGCTGCGTACATTTCGGCAGTGAACTGCGCATCGAACTGGGCGTAGAAGGTAGCCACATAGTTGTGCACCGTATCGTTCTTCAAAAACTCGTAGGTCTCCGGGAAAAGATAGCCCTCGCACTTCATAAAGCGGTTCGGAGCATCTTTATCCTCCGGGACATACTGCCAGAAGGTGTAGGCGCTGAAATCGCCCTCGTTGGCTTCCTTCAAAAACTCCTCGGCGGTGCACAGACCGGCGGATTCCATCTTTTGGGCGATGGCAATGGCCGTGGTGCCCTCCGGGATGGTCACCCGCACCGTTTCTGCCTTGGCGTACTGGGAAAGGGTGGCAATGATCGCGTCGTAGGAAATCGCACTGGTCTGCAAGACAAAATCGCCGTACTGCAGCTTTGCGGCAGCGCCCTTTTGTCCCACATACCAGCGAAACAGGTAGGCAGAGCGGATGACGCCCGCCTCCTTCAGCTTGTTGGCAATCGTAGCTACGCCGCTGCCCTGCGGGATGCTTACAGTCACCTCTGTGCTGCCGGGTGCACCATTGCCGTGGATCTCATTGTAGGCAAAGTGCACCGCTGCACCTACTGCCAGAAGAAGCAGCAGAAGCACTACCAGCAGAATTTTGCCTGCGCCGCCCTTTTTGCGGGCTGCGTGTGTATCGTTGTGTGCCATACGCACCTTCCTTTTTTCAGTTTTCCAGCATCAGACGCAGATAGCTTTCGCTTACGTCAAAAGGCTCTGCGTCAAAGCGGATCATGCCGTATTCCTGCCGGGTGCCCTCGCCCAGAAACAGCGGCTGAGCAGCGCCTACCGTGATGACCGCCTTTTCCACGATGACTTCCTTCTCGCGGGCAGCTTCCATCAGGATCTCGGCGGCGCGGTCGCTGTCGGCCATCATCTCCACAAAATACAGGGTATCCTCCTTGCGGAAGTAGATGCCGTAGCCATGTTCGTTGGACACGATGGTAGCGCCCCGGGCGTACAGCTCCTGCAGCACCACCGCCATGCGTTCCGGGCTCAGCTGCACGGTATCCTTCCAGAACTGTTCCCGCAGCTCGCACAGCTTTTTGGCTGTCACCGTGTCAAATTCAGCCTGACTCCACAGGTTGCGGCTCACCTCACGGGGCAGGCAGCGCAGGGCAAAAGCCTTTGCAAAGCCCTTATCCTGCAGCAAAGCGGCCTGTGCCGCGTCTGCCGGGACTGTCACGGTGAAGCCTGCGCCCCGCAGCTTTTGGTGGGCGCACAGGGTATCCAGCAGACCCGCCAGCAGCAGACTGCCCTCGCCGCACAGGCACAGGTAATTGCCCGTGCGCCCCTGCAGGGTGACCGGCACAGCCAGCGCAGCCGCCACGATGGCGTCGTTTTCATCGGCCACATAAATGTTCTGCATACCGGCAAAGCGTTCCAGTACCATTTTTGCAAAATCTTCGGTATCATGATGCTGGCTCTGCCACAAAGCCAGCACTGCCGCCTCATCGGACGGCTGCATCAGACGATACATCGTTCAGGATGCCCCCTCTTATCATATTTTATCGTTCAGCCCAGTGTTTTCCGAGCAAGCTGCTGTACCTCTTGCTGGATATCTTCAATGCTGCGCATGGCGTCCCCGCTGGTGCAGTGCACGGTATCCCAGCCAAGATGCCGGGCGCAGAACTCGGCAGCAGCGCGGCTGCGCGCCAGATAAGCCGTATCCTTTTCGTGCACGTCCTTTTTGCTCTCGTCGCCGTGGTAGCGCTGGGTCATCAGCCGCTGGCTGACCGCCGGGTCTACCTGCAAATAGATGACCCTGTCCGGTGCAGGCAGTCCCAGCAGACGGAACTCGTAATCAAACAGCCAGTGCAGATATTCCTCCCACTGCTCCTGCGGAAGCTTCGAGCACTGGTGCACCGCGTTGGAGGTGGTATACCGATCAGCGATGATCACACCGCCCTGCTCATAAAAGCTGCCCCAGCTGGTTTTATAGCTGGCATAGCGGTCCACCGCGTAAAAGCTGGAAGCCGCATAGGCGTTTACATCGTCCGGGTGCTGGCCGAACTGCCCGGCCAGATACATCTTGACCAGTGCGCTGGAATCACTGGCATAGTCCGGGAAGGTGATCTTTTGTACCGGCACACCCTGCGCGGCGAGATGCTCTGCCAGCAGCTTTGCCTGTGTGGCCTTGCCGCTTCCGTCCAGCCCTTCCAGCACAATCAGTTTGCCCTTGCTCATACGGCGACACCTTCTTTAATGGCGGCATATTTTGCGCGCACCTCGGCAGTCTTGCCGCAGCACATCTTGCCCTCCGGGCAGGGGCCGCACAGGCAGGCGGGGCCGGCCTTGGCAAAGATATGGGGTGCCACCGGGTACACCAGCGTGAACATCTTTTCAGCCAGTTCCCGGATCTCCCACTGGGCGCGGTTGCAGCAGCGCAGCTGGAAGAAGTTCATCAGGCTGCGGGCATTCATGGTGACCACCATTTTGGTCTCGCAGGCGTTGGGCAACACAAAGCGGGCGTCCTCGTTGGCCTGTTTAGAAGCCTTGGCGCGTGCCTGCTTTTCCGGCATTCCCTCGGCCATCAGGCGGGCGGTGTGCCCCTCCTCCAGCTTGTGGGCAAGGTCGAGATAACGCTGGGCATCCTCCTCCATGCTGGCAAGGAAAGCCGCCTTTGCTTCCGGGATAGCCTCGATCTCCGGGGGCGTCACATAGCGGAAATCATCCAGACGCACATAGCGCTGGCTCTGCACGCTGAAGGACGCGATGCGGTGCCGGGTGATCTGGGCAAGCAGGGTGCGGCTGACTCCCTCGATGCCAAAGGTAAAGCTGGCGTGCTCGATGGGGCTGGCATGGCCAAGGTCGCTGAGCATGGTCAGGAATTTTGCAGTTTTTTCCTCGTCCAGCCCATCCAGAAGGTCGGTGATGTGGGCGTCGGAATAGCAGAGCTTTGCGGCAGCTGCCACCACCTTTTCCGGTTCCGGGGTATGGGCGATCAAACGAACAGTCATCATAGGTTCATTCTTCCTCCGTAATCTTGGTCAGGGGCGCAAAATTGGCCATCGTTTTCTTGATGCCCACTTTTTCAAAGTTGATCTCCACGATCTGATCCCCGGCAGCGGGCTTTACCTTCAGCACCGTGCCGCGGCCAAATACTTTGTGCTCCACGATGTCGCCCGGCTCATAGTGCTTTGAACCGGAAGCCGCCGGTTTCACGGCAGAATTTACCGTAAAGGCTGTTGCTTTACAGTATTTTTGTCGCATTTCCGCCGGAATATGCGGAGCCAAATCCGCTGCTTCTTGTGGTCGGCTGGGTGGAGCTGTTGCCATAGTGACTGCCAAAACCGGAGGAAGCAGGGTTTCTTCCTCCGTAAGAAGAGCCGAAACCACGGCTTTCGCCGGCGTTATATTCCCGGTTCAGGTAGCCGCTGCGGTTGCCCGAACTGTAACCCGAGCCATAACCGCCGCCGTAGCTGCTGCGGCTGTAACCGGAGGGGCCGGAGTAACCGGATGCTCCACCGGGCACAGTATCACTGTACTCAGAGCCCCAGCCGCCCATGCGGGAACGCTGTTCCAGTACAGGGCTGCGGGTCTCCTCGATATACTCCGGTTCGATCTCCCGCAGAAAGCGGCTGGGCTCGTTGCGCTGGGTGCGGCCGTACAACATCCGGGTGACGCTGTTGGAGATGTACAGTTCCTTTTTGGCACGGGTGATGCCAACGTATGCAAGACGGCGTTCCTCTTCCAGATCTGCTTCGGAGTATTTGCTCATCTCGCTGGGGAAAACGCCCTCCTCCATGCCGATGAGGAACACATAGGGGAACTCCAAGCCCTTGGCAGAGTGGATGGTCATCAGCACCACCTGATCGTTACTCTCGTTATAGCTGTCGATATCGCTGATGAGGGCGATATCCTCCAGATAGCCCTCCAGCGTGGCTTCCTCGCCGTGCTGGTCACAGTAGTTTTTGACGTTGTTCACCAGCTGACCCAAGTTCTGCAGACGGTCGGCGGCATCCTCGTGCCCCTTGGCGGCGTCTGCTTCCAGCATGGCCTTGTAGCCGGTCAGTTCAATGACGTCGGAGGCAAACTCGTCCAGTGTGCGGGTTGCAAGAGAATCCTGCAAACGCTGGTAGATCTGCCAAAACTTGAGCAGCGGCATGACCGCGCGGGAAAGTTTCGCGTATTGGTCTGCATGGCTGATGATATCCAGCATACTGACCCCCTGCTGCCCGGCAAGGTCTGCAATGACATCCACGGTGGTAGCACCGATCTTGCGGGCGGGCTCGTTGATGATGCGGCGCAGCCGCACATCGTCCCGGGGGTTGGCTACAATAGACATATAGGAGTGAATGTCCTTGACCTCCTTGCGGTCGTTGAAGCGCTGCCCGCCCACGATCTTATGCGGGATGCCCGCGCGGGTGAAGTAGCTTTCGATGGGAGCCGACTGGGCGTTCATACGGTAGAGAATGGCGTGGTCTGCCAGATGCCCGCCCTCCTTCAGGTGCTGACCGATGACATCCGCGATATGGCTGGCTTCGTCCTGCTCATTCTCGGCGGTATACACCTGCACCTTATCGCCCTCACCGTTGTCCGTCCACAGGGTCTTGCCCTTGCGCTCGGTGTTGTGCTGGATGACGCAGTTGGCTGCGTTGAGGATATTGGAGGTGGAGCGGTAGTTCTGCTCCAGTCGGATGGTCTTGGTGCCGGGATAGAGTTTTTCAAAGTTGAGAATGTTCTCAATGGTAGCGCCGCGGAAGCGGTAGATGCTCTGGTCGTCATCGCCCACCACGCAGATGTTGCGCTCCGGCCCGGTGAGCAGGCTGACCAGACGGAACTGCGCCACGCTGGTATCCTGATACTCGTCCACCAGCAGGTAGCGGTACTTGTTCTGGTAGAACTCCCGCACGTCCGGGTGTTCAGCCAGCAGCTGCACGGTCTGGTAGATCAAGTCGTCAAAATCGAACGCACCGGCCTCTTTCAGCTTTTTCTCGTAAGCTGCGTAGATGCGGGCGGTCTGGGTGCTCTTCACGTCTCTGGCGTGGTCTGCAAGTGCCTGCTCCGGGCTGACCAGCTGATCCTTCCAGCGGCTCATCTGGTTGATGGCGGCCTTGATGGGCAGGAATTTATCATCGATGCTCAGCTCTTTATATACGGTTTTCATTACACGCTGGGCATCGTCTGTATCATAGATGGTAAAGCTGCCGGGGGTAGCCGATCTCTTCGGCCCAGCGGCGCAGAATGCGCACACAGGCCGAGTGGAAGGTGGAGGCGAACACTTCGTCCCCTTCCTCGCCGCCCAGCATCCGGCGCAGACGCTCTTTCAGCTCCCCTGCTGCCTTGTTGGTAAAGGTAATGGCCATCACGTTCCAGCTGCGCACCGCGTTGCGGCGCAGCATCCCGTCCAGCCAGCTGGGGGCGTCTGTACCGGTCATAATGGCGGTGCGCAGGGCTTTGACGTCCTCCTCGGTCACCGGGCGGGGCGTTTCCTTGGAGCCGTGCGCCGAGCCGAACCGGATAAGGTTGGCGATGCGGTTGACCAGCACGGTGGTCTTGCCGCTGCCGGCACCGGCAAGGATGAGCAGCGGGCCATCCGTGGTAAACACAGCCTGCCGCTGCATATCGTTCAGGCGGCCGAATTGCTTTTCAATGTAAGTATCACGCAGGGTGCAGAATTCCTGCCCGAGAGATGCTGCCATGGTTTCACCTGTTTCCTTCGCTGTTATTCATACCGTATAGTATAACACATTTCAAAATAGTTGTACACCAAAACTGCATAGAGTTACAGCTGCTTTTCCAGCAGATAGCGGTCGTAGCCGCCGTACATCTCCCGGCGGCAGCGGATGACAAAGCCGGAAGCCTGTGCGTTGCACAGGCTGTAACTGTTGTCCGGGCTAACGGTAGCCCCCAGATGGGTGATCTGTGGCGGCAGCAGCGGCAGAGCCGCTTCCAGCATGGCGCGCTGCAAACCGTTGCCTCGCCAGTCCGGGTGCACTACTGCGCTGTCTGCGTTGGCCCAGTGTTGCCACTGACTTTGCGGCACGCCCAGAAAGGCAGCGTAGTTTTCACTGCTCTGCCCGCACAGACGCAGGATGAGGTACGCCCCCAGCCGCCCCTGCTGCCACGCGCCAATGCACACCCCAGTGCGCAGATAGCCGGTAATGTTTTCCAGCGTATCCGGCACGAACTGCTCCGGGTGCGGCATGGCGGCGCGCACTTCGTTTTGCAGCGCGAACACTGCCGGAGCTTCGACAGGGGTGCAGCGCCGCAGGGTGACAGCCTGCCGGGCGGGCCGGCCGCCTACTTTTTGCAGAAAATAGTCCATCTGTACTATGCCCTCCAAAATAAAACTCGTACTTTTCAGCAGATTCCAGTATAAATGACGCTTTTCTAAATGTCAAATTATGCTATAATAAGAGAGAAGGGGCTGTGGAGGAATCCTCTCGGCCCGTTCGTATGAAGTTCGGGGCGGTACTGCCGCCTGGAACGGAGGAACCATCCATGAAAGATCCCGCACTGGCATCGTCCAGCCGCTTGGGCGGCGCTGTGATCAGTGACCGCGTTGTTGCAAGCCTGCTGGAGGAGCTGACCAACGGGCGCTATGCCCAAGCCGACCGCCTGCCCGCCGAGGTAGACCTTGCCACCGAGTTGGGGGTAAGCCGCACCGTGATCCGTGACGCGCTGAGCGAGATGGAGCGCGCCGGTTATGTGGAACGTGTGCGCGGCATTGGCACGGTGGTGAACCGTGCTGTGCTGGGGCTGCGCAGCCGTTTGGACCAGAAGCTGGAGTACTACCCGCTGATCCGCAGTTTTGGCAGCTACCCCCATGCCGACGGCATTCAGGTGATGCTTCTTCGTGCAGGCGAGGAGATGGCCCACGCGCTGGCGCTGGAAGTCGGCGATGAGGTGATCTGCATCAAAAAGCGCATCCTTGCCGACACCACCCCGGTGATCTACTCCATCGACTACCTGCCCCGCAGCCTGTTCGGCAACCGGGACTACACCCGCATCGACCTGACCGGCGACATCTTTGAGATCCTGGAGCAGGAGTGCCACCAGCAGATCTCCTCCAATGTGGCGCACCTGAAGGCCAGCTGCGGCGACGAGGCCATCCGCGCAGCCATGCGTCTTGCCCCGGGCGAGGCCATGCTGCTGCTGGACGAAGTGTGTTTCAATCGTTTGTGCAGGCCGGTGATGCGCTCGCTGAGCTACTACACAAACTTTTTTGATTTTTCCATTTTACGCAAACTGCTTTAAACGGAGGTATACTGTCCATGCGTCATCTGATCGATCCTTTGGATCTCACCCAGCAGGAGATCACACAGCTGCTTGATCTTGCCGACCGTATCTGCGCCGACCCTGCTGCCTATCAGGAGGTGGCCAACCATAAAAAGCTGGCTACCTTGTTCTACGAGCCCTCACCCGCACCCGCCTGTCCTTTGAGGCGGCTATGCTGAACCTGGGCGGCCATGTGCTGGGCTTCCCCAGCGAGAACGTGTCCAGCGCCACCAAGGGCGAGAGCGTGGCTGACACCGATCCGGGTTGTGTCCTGCTATGCCGATATCGTTGCCATGCGCCACCCCAGGAGGTGCACCGCTGCGTGCCTCCCGCT
>ENA-OQKR01000790-OQKR01000790.1-human-gut-metagenome-genome-assembly--contig:-NODE-790-length-11722-cov-2.616731_pt1 | contig 11722 bp, 10 predicted proteins | sample MGYA00242803_ERZ504806 | MGnify/ENA primary metagenome ERZ504806 (study PRJEB26092, sample SAMD00036399) | human gut metagenome | host: Homo sapiens | study: EMG produced TPA metagenomics assembly of...
ATACTGGCTCCGGATGCCGATGAGCAGAAAAAATATCTGAATGCGTGGGAAGCATATACTCAGACAGACAAAACGGTGGTGAAGTTTGTTCCGGCATCGGGCGCGGCAAGCCGTATGTTTAAGAATTTATTTGAATTCCTCGGAGCGGAATACGATGCTCCGCAATCGGACTTTGAGAAAACATTCTTCGGGAAAATCGGGAAGTTCGCTTTCTATGACGACCTGAACGCCGCTTGCCTGAAAACAACCGGCAAGGATATTCCCGCCCTGATTGCCGCCGGCAATTACAAGGCGGTGGTTGCCGCCCTGCTCGAATCGGCAGGATTGAATTACGGCGCGCTTCCGAAAGGATTGCTGAAGTTTCATAAATACGAGGACGGCAGCCGTACCCCGCTCGAAGAACATCTGGTGGAAGGTGCGCTTTATGCTGCCAACAAGAGCGGTAAGGTAAACGTGCACTTCACCGTATCTCCCGAACACCGTGCGCTGTTCAAGGCGTTGGTAGACGAGAAAGCCGCGGCTTATGCCAGAAAATACGGCGTGGATTACAACATCAGCTTCTCCGAGCAGAAACCGAGCACCGATACCGTCGCCGCCGATATGGAGAACAAGCCTTTCCGCGATAACGGCAAGCTCCTGTTCCGTCCGGGCGGTCACGGCGCATTGATAGAGAACCTGAACGACCTCGATGCCGATGTCATCTTCATCAAGAACATCGACAACGTAGTGCCCGATAAACTGAAAGGCGATACCGTATTATATAAGAAGCTGATTGCCGGTGTGCTCATCACCTTGCAGCAGCAGGCTTTTGCCTATCTGCAACTGCTGGACAGCGGCAAGTACACGCACGAGCAGGTTCTCGACATCCTGCAGTTTGTACAGAAGAAGCTGTTCTGCAAGAACCCCGAAACGAAGAACCTGGAAGATGCCGAACTGGTGATTTACCTGAAAGAGAAGCTGAACCGTCCGATGCGTGTCTGCGGTATGGTGAAGAACGTAGGCGAGCCGGGCGGCGGTCCGTTCCTTGCTTACAACAGCGACGGTACAATTTCCCTGCAAATCCTCGAAAGTTCTCAGATTGACATGAACGACCCTGAGAAGAAGGATATGTTTGAAAAAGGTACGCACTTCAATCCGGTGGACCTGGTATGTGCAGTGCGCGACTATAAGGGCCATAAGTTCGATTTGGTGAAGTATGTGGACAAGGCTACGGGCTTCATCTCCTATAAGTCGAAGAACGGCAAAGACCTGAAAGCTCTGGAACTTCCCGGATTGTGGAACGGTGCCATGAGCGACTGGAATACGGTCTTTGTAGAAGTTCCTCTGACTACATTCAATCCGGTGAAGACGGTGAATGACCTGTTGAGAGAACAGCACCAGTGATAAACAACAAATTGCCAATTATAGAAAACAATAATAATAGGTAGTAAATAAATTAGTAACCGATGAAAAAGATTTTACTGTTAGGTTCCGGTGAACTGGGTAAAGAGTTTGTAATTTCAGCTCAGCGTAAAGGGCAATATATCATAGCCTGCGACTCTTACGCCGGAGCACCCGCCATGCAGGTGGCGGACGAGTGCGAAGTGTTCAGCATGCTGGACGGCGAAGCATTGGAACGTGTGGTGCGCAAACACCGGCCGGACATTATCGTACCCGAAATAGAGGCTATCCGTACGGAACGCCTGTACGATTTCGAGAAAGAGGGTATTCAGGTTGTGCCCAGCGCGCGTGCGGTCAACTTTACAATGAACCGTAAGGCTATCCGCGACCTTGCCGCCAAGGAACTGGGACTGAAAACAGCCAGGTACTTCTATGCCAAATCTCTGGATGAGCTGAAGGCTGCTGCCGAAAAAATCGGTTTCCCCTGTGTGGTAAAGCCGCTGATGTCCTCTTCCGGTAAGGGGCAGTCGCTCGTAAAGAGTGCCGACGAACTGGAGCATGCCTGGGAGTACGGCTGCAACGGAAGCCGTGGCGACATCAAGGAGCTTATCATTGAGGAGTTTATCAAGTTCGATAGTGAAATCACCTTGCTGACGGTTACCCAAAAGAATGGCCCTACCTTGTTCTGCCCGCCTATCGGACATGTGCAGAAGGGCGGCGACTATCGCGAGAGCTTCCAGCCCGCCCATATCGACCCTGCTCATTTAAAGGAAGCGCAGGATATGGCGGAGAAAGTGACCCGTGCCCTGACCGGCGCCGGTTTGTGGGGAGTGGAATTCTTCCTGAGTCACGAGAACGGCGTTTACTTCTCCGAACTCTCTCCGCGTCCGCACGATACGGGCATGGTGACACTGGCAGGAACACAGAACCTGAACGAATTCGAATTGCATTGCCGCGCCGTACTCGGTTTGCCCATTCCGGGTATCAAGCAGGAGCGGATAGGGGCAAGTGCCGTTATCCTTTCGCCCATTGCCAGTCAGGAGCGTCCCAACTACCGCGGCATGGAAGAGGTGACCAAAGAAGAAGATACTTACTTGCGTATCTTCGGCAAGCCTACCACCCGCGTCAATCGCCGTATGGGTGTTGTATTGTGCTATGCCCCGTTGGACAGCGACCTCGATGCGCTGCGCGATAAAGCTAAACGGATAGCCGCGAAAGTAGAAGTGTACTGAGTTTAAGTATAAAATATAAAGTATGAGGTATAACCGTGCTCCATCCGCATGGTTATACCTCATACTTTTATGCTTAATTAAAAAGTCCCGGGTAAATCTCTCCGCCCAGTTCACTCACATTCAGTTGCCGTTGCAGCTTTCCGTCCGGTGCATAGAACAGTTGGAATTCTTCACCGGAATTGTAGCCTTCCACTTCGATAACGATTACCGCAGGACGTTTGGGAAACGTGACTATCCTTACATCCCTCAATCTCATGGAAGCCATAATGCTTTCCATAAATGCTTTCGCAACGGGAGCGGGAACTTTCTCCAGCGACTCCACATCATTCTCCATCATTACCCATTGGGCATTTTCGTCGAACCACACATCTGTTTCCCTGCCGTCAATAACGAATTCCGCTACGTAACATCCTGCCATCTGTTCCCATTGGGCATTTGCAACATACGGGTACATCTTTTCGAAAGCAGCCTGTATGCTTGTGGGAACTCCTTTGGCAACAGTGGAAACGGAAATAAACAGTAGCATGCCTGCTACCAAGCAAAATCTGAATCTTTTCATTCTGAAATTAAGTATGAAGTATAAAATATAGGGTATAACAATGTCCCGTCCGCATGGTTCATTCCTCATACTTTATATTTCATACTTTTAAACGGTCAGCTTCCCTTTATATACGAATGCTTTTTCACCGAAGTCTACATCCGGCAATACGGCATCCGCCGCAAACAGTCCGTACACCGATGAACCCGAACCGCTCATCGACGCATAGACAGCGCCTTGCCGGTACATCTCATCCTTGATTGCCCCGATAGCGGGAAACTGTGGGAACACGCTCTCTTCAAAGTCATTCACCATATACTCTTTCCATGCTTCAACGGGCAGCTGCATCGTCTCTTTCAGTGACCGTTCCGGACGGTGCGGCTTTATTTGTGAGAAAGCATCCCGTGTGGAAACGAATATATCCGGTTTTACCAACCAGAGCTGATACCCTTTCAGCGACAAGGATACAGGCGAGAACACATTTCCGATGCCTTCCGCATAGGTAGGAGCATTCCGGATGAAGAAAGCGCAATCCGCTCCCAGTCGGGCGGCATACTCTTCCAAAGTCCCCGGTACTCAGTCCAAGACCGAACTTCTCATTCAGCATTTTCAGCATAAATGCAGCATCTGCCGAGCCGCCACCCAATCCGGCCCCCGATGGGATATGCTTGAACAGATGAATATCCACCGGCGGCAGGTCGAACAACCCGTCCAGCTGCTTATACGCCTTCACCACGAGGTTGTTTTCCGCTTCTCCCGCTATTTCCATACCAGCCTGATGCAGGCAATATTTGCCGTCACCCTCGCGCAGCGGGTTTATTTCCAGCGCATCTTCCACGGGAATAGGGTAGAAGATGGTCTCCAGGTTATGGTAACCGTCCGGTCGTTTTTCTGTAATATTCAGTCCCAGGTTTATTTTAGCATTCGGAAAAGTAAGCATCGTTAAATTGAGAATTAAGAATTGAAAATTTAAAAATAAAAACGGGCCTGTCAAAGCAGGCTTCGGAGACAAAGTTAATGAATTCTGTTCATAGTAGATTGAAAACTTAACAACGATTTGTTGATTGCTATCAATAAAATCATTTATCTTTGCTTTCCCTTTTGAAAGGCGGACTATTTATTTCTTAATTTTTAAATTTCAATTCTTAATTCATAAAGTGGCAGAACAAAGACGAACAACCCGCACCCCGAAGTCGAAATCACCCCAGCCGGTCAACGATTACGGGCGTATCCAGCCGCAGGCGCCGGAACTGGAAGAGGCCGTACTGGGTGCATTGATGATCGAGAAAGACGCTTATTCGCTGGTGAGCGAAATTCTCCGTCCCGAATCTTTTTACGAACACCGGCATCAGCTGATATACTCCGCTATCACAGACCTTGCCGTCAATCAGAAACCGGTGGACATTCTCACCGTGAAGGAGCAGCTTGCCAAGCGCGGAGATTTGGAAGAGGTGGGCGGCCCGTTCTACATCACCCAGCTCAGCAGCAAGGTGGCATCCTCTGCGCATATCGAGTATCACGCCCGTATCATTGCCCAAAAGGCGTTGGCGCGCGAGCTGATAACCTTCACCAGTAACATACAGTCCAAAGCGTTCGACGAGACGCTCGATGTGGACGACCTGATGCAGGAAGCCGAAGGCAAGCTCTTCGAGATTTCGCAGCAGAACATGAAGAAGGACTATACGCAAATCAATCCGGTCATTGCCGAAGCGTACGACCTTATTCAGAAAGCCGCCGCCCGTACCGACGGTTTGAGCGGTCTTGAGAGCGGATTTACGAAACTGGACAAGATGACTTCCGGCTGGCAGAACTCCGACCTCATTATCATAGCCGCCCGTCCTGCCATGGGTAAGACGGCGTTCGTGCTCTCCATGGCGAAGAACATTGCCGTGAACTTCCGCAATCCCGTAGCCTTGTTCTCCCTTGAAATGAGCAACGTACAGTTGGTGAACCGTCTCATCTCCAACGTGTGCGAGATACCGAGTGAGAAAATCAAAAGCGGACAGCTTGCCGATTACGAATGGCAGCAGTTGGACTATAAGCTGCGCGACCTGCTGGATGCGCCTCTGTACGTGGATGATACTCCCTCGCTTTCCGTATTCGAACTTCGTACCAAGGCCCGCCGTCTGGTTCGCGAGCATGGGGTAAAGGTGATTATCATCGACTACCTTCAGTTGATGAATGCCAGCGGCATGTCGTTCGGCAGCCGTCAGGAAGAGGTCAGTACCATTTCGCGTTCGTTGAAGGGACTGGCCAAGGAGCTGAACATTCCCATTATCGCCCTGTCTCAGTTGAACCGTGGTGTAGAGAACCGTGAGGGAGAAGAGGGCAAGCGTCCGCAGTTGAGCGACCTTCGCGAGTCCGGAGCCATTGAGCAGGATGCCGATATGGTGTGCTTCATCCACCGTCCCGAATATTACAAGATTTATACTTCCGCCGACGGCACAGACCTGCGCGGTATGGCGGAGATTATCATAGCCAAGCACCGTAACGGTGCCGTGGGCGATGTGCGCCTGCGCTTTATCGGCCAGTACACCCGCTTCCAGAATCCGGAAGACGATATGGTTATTCCGCCGCCTACCGAGGGTATGGGAGGAGCCACGTTCGGTTCGCGTATGAATGCGCCCATCGGCAGTCCCTCTACACCACCGCCTCCGTCTGCCTCCGACTATATGCCTCAAACGGCAATCCGTTTGGTGGGGTGGATTGGACGGGCCTGTGCCGTTTTAATGGCATTGGGCAGAACCCCTAAGATTTTTCGGAAAATATTATAGAATTAGCCAGCTAACTCGCAATGGATTAGCTGGCTTTTTGTGTCATAGGTAGTGCTGTACAACAGGAGTTGCAGCAAATCTGCCAGACCGGTGTTAATCCCGAATGCACCGGATACAAAAAGCATCCCACGGGCAGTTGTAGTCATTAGGCATGTTGCATCCGGCTTTTCCGTTATAAGCACTGTTCCAAAATACAAATATATATTTGTAATCGGAAGTGGCATATAATCCGCGATAGTCTTTGTCTTTATAATATGGAGTAACTTTGGATTGCAGATAACCGCAATACGGCAGGAAAAGCGTATTGCCGAATTTGAACCCTTTCTTGCTTCCACTTGCTGCATCTATCGTATAACCTGCTTCCTGTAACTTGGTGAAGTCCTTGGAACTTGGAGTGCGCCATGTGTTTGCCGGAGCGATTTTACTGCATGGGTCATTCGCCGGATTCCAGGTTTTTACAGGATCTGTTGTAAAGGATGGATATGGCAGCAGTGCATTATAATAGAATATTTCGCCGGTATTTGTACCTCCTATGAAGTCTTCTGTGTTCGGAAAGAATTTATATTCTTTATTCTCGTAATAAAGATTTCCGTTGGCCCATATTACGCCTCCGACTATATAACCTTGGTCTGTACTAAAATCTATGCTGCTGTAGTATGTATTGTTTGCAGTAAATGTCAATCCGTCCGCTGTGATACTTTTGTTTGTGTAGGCTTTTCCGCCAACAGTCAAATCCAGGCTGACGGTTATCTTTGCAGAGTTTTGAGGAAGTAAATATATGTATTCGCTATATACTTCCATAGCGTCCGGATTGTTCCAAAATACATTTACGGTTTCTGTATTCTCTTCTTGTACATTCAATGTGTTGTCGGTAAATGAATAGACTGCGGTCTTTTTAGGCAATGTTATGGAACCGGAACATGCTGTGATGTTACTCATTCTTCCACTTTGCGCTTTTGCCAATACCCTATATCGTGCGCACAGGTGTTTGAATACAATATTGTCCAAAGTGTATTTACTATCTTCCGCTTTGTTTATGCTGATATTAGGCTTTATGCAGATCATGAAATTTTGTCCGTTTGAAACAGGAATATTGGTTGTACTGTTATCGAAGCCGGCTAAGGAATTTGAATTGCCAAAAGAATAGCAGACAAACGTATAAGTTCCTATTAGAAGGGATAGTTTCTTGTTCGTTTGCACGCTGCTACCCGATAATCTGTAGTCTCCGTAACCGGCATAATTGGCCGTTGAAATATCGGCGGCATCTGTACATTTGTAGGCTATCACCCTGAAAGTGATGTTATCTTCCATATTCGCCCAGCGGGTATTTATGCCGCTTTTTGCAGCTCCCTTCGTATCGGGAAGCGTATGTATTTTTATATTCAGTCCGTCTTCCTCTTTCCGTACGGTTGTTTTCTCTGAGTAATTCCGGGTGTTGATATAATCTTTTGTACTCCACCCATCGGTCTGTGGCGCTTTGACTTCGACCAATACATTATCTTCTGGAAAATATTCCGTTTCATCGGTACTACATCCGGTTACGAATAATAGTATGAATACTGTATAGGATATGATTTTTGCCATCTGTTTTATACTGTTTTTAGAGTAATGTTATTGTTCCCTTGCCCGCTTCTGTCTGGCTACCCCATGCTTCTGCCGACAAGTCGGCAGTAACGGACAATACAATGTCGCCGTGGAGTGCTTCCTCTTCTGTTGTATAGCCTATGCTGTTCACAGCTTTGATATTTACGATATAGCGGCAATTCCTTTTAATAGGAATATAACTCCCGTTGACGGTCAGGTCCACTCTGTAATAATATGTGTTTCCTGTATAAATCCCGCCTATGACCAGACATATATTGTTATCCTTGTTGGTTCCCTGTTCTGCTTCTGCTATATAGATAGTCCGTAGCAATGATTTATCATCTGTACAGGTATAGGTCAGGACATCATTGGTGCCGGCATCAGAAGGTACGGATACGGCTGAAACCACATTGCCGGTGATTGTCTTACTGTCTACGGGGGCAGCATAGCCTTTATTGTTAGTCCGGTATATGCTGACGGTTTTTAATGCGAATCCGCCGACTCCTGTTGCTGTCTCTTCCTTGAGTCCGCAGCCCACATCTATACGCGCCAATGCACGAAGCAAGGTGATGGAACCCAAAGTAGTAGCAGAAGTTATCGATTGCGCAGTGGCACTTTCTCCCCACATGGGAAAAGGAGTGTAATCTGAGGGATCGACCGTGTTCCAGTTGCCGCTGGCGCTGAACGTAATTTTTCTTAGTACCTCGTCTTTAGGAGTGTTTTCCTGAATGGCCGGTAATTGTTTGCCGGCATTGGCTATGACAACTAATCTGTACTTTTCTTCCGCTTGGCTTTGTTTTAGGGTCACTGTATACCGGTTTGCCTGCAACTGTATCTGCGGAGTTTCATAGGCAAAGAGCTCGGAAGTTCCTTCTACCTTGAAGACCAATACTTTCAGTTGCTCAATATCTATCGCATTTTCTTCATCGGCTGTGATAGCACGTGTACGTGCATATTCTCCTGCTTCCGGTAACGAAAGGCGGAGTGTCAGTTGCACTTCCGGAATTTCGAGTTGCGCGGTATCGCATGATGCCAACATGGCAACAATGGTTGCAGTGAAGACTATAACAGATAATGCGGTCATTTTACCACTTTTGTATTTCAATAATTGTGTCATACTTCTCCTTACTTAGATTTCTGTGTTCTGGTTCACTTCTCCCCAAGGCAAGACCTTTACTGTTGCTTTTATTTGTGTGTTTTTGAAGTCAATTTCAATGTCCGTTTGCTTTCCTGCCATTACGTAGAGAGGTTTTCCTTCATTGTCCCGTTCCACTGTACATACCTTGTCCTGCCCTCTGTATATGTCTATTTCTATGCCCTTTCCTTCCTCGGTAGGAAAAATCCTGAAAGGGGGAACATGTACATTGCCTTGCTCATCGGTAATGGATAGCGGCTTGTACTCGGCATTTTCGCCTGTCACTTTACCTGTGAAGTCCATTTCCGTTCCCGTGCCTCTTATAAGAAGTGTATAGTTTTCTTCTTGTCGGGGATATTGCTCTTCCAGGTGCAGGGTATGTATGCTAAGTCCTGCTGCTATTCTTTTCATTACCAATGTGATGCTTTCTTCCTGTATGCTTCTTGTGGCGGTATTATTCAGCTCCTTGCGGCAATAGAACATATCCGTTACAGGCAGATGGTTGCCTTCGGTATGCCTTTTCAGTTTCAGGCGTGCATTTTCGATGGAGGTTCCCGGCAGGATGGGGATAGTAATCAAGGTGTCTTCCTTGATGTTTCCCCATGCTACGAGTGTCAGTCTTTCGCTCTTATGGTTTCCAAAGAGATATTCCAACGATGCTTTTGCCGGTATCATTCTTATAAATCCTTTTTCTCCAAACAGATAAACTTCCGATTTTTCCAGTATCCCGTTTCCGGTCAGGTCATTCCCTTGTTCATCCACTGCCTGTGTGTTCAGCTTGTATTGTACACAGGCGTTCATCTCTTCCCGTATACACGATGTGTGCAGGAATATGAGGCATACATGTAGTGCCGTAAGTATGGATATTCGGAGAAACTTCATGGCTATTTTAAGTATTGTTTGTTATTCAGGTTTTATTCGAAAGTTCACTATCCTGGGTAATATTCAATGCCCAGTCCGCCACGCTTACCGTCAGTTGGAGTGAAGTAGGGGTTATATCTCCCATAGGATCTGTAATACCTATACTTTTGATGGTGGCTTTTATGCTGTAAGTGGTGTTGCGGGCTATGTTTGAAGTGCCTGTGCCCGAACCTCCGGTGATGGTTGTTCCGCTCTGGCTTTTATTGATGATTATCGGGTAATAGATGGTACTTCCCGTATCGTCCGCGTTTTTCTTGAATGTACCTTCCAGTACCAATGCCGTATGGGTGGTTTCCTCGTTTGGGAGAATATAAAACCAGTAGTTGGCCTGATGTCCATTTTTTACATCCGCAGCAGGGCTTATCGCATTTGCCAGATAATCTGCTGTTCCGTTGGAACTGTCGTAGTTTCCGCTCAGGTAAGCAGGGGTTTCCATTTTCGTTGTGCTGTATTCGCCTGTGCCCGGTATCACTTCTTTTATTGCATTTCGGACAAAGATGTTTTTCAACTCGTACGTTGCTGCTGAGTACTGCCCTTTGGGGTCGAAGTCAGTTTTGATGCTGCTTATCGATACTCTTGCCACAAGGCGGCTCAATTGGGCGGTTATTCCGTTATTGTCGCCTGCGCTCAACGTGAAGGTGGCGTTGCCGTTTTTGTCTTTTATATTTCCGCTCATGGGCAGGCAGTCTTTGGTTTGTGCATCCGCCAATGCGATGGCCTTCTTTAAGAAATCGTCCTTGTTCAGCACGCCTGTAAAATAACTATCGGAAGGAGCGTTTGGCTACTACGATACCCGTACAGTCTGTGGCCGGTGTGCAGCTGATGGTTGTTGCCGAGGCTGTGTTTTCGGTTACGGTATGCAGGGTATTTACGGTGTTGTCGCTGTTAAAAATAGCAACAGTGAAATGCTTTACAGTGTTCTCTTCGGCTTGCGTGGGTAAATCATCACCGGTTGCTTTGGTATTTATTCCATTCCCGATCAGACGCAGTTCCAAGAGTGCTGTTTTATCTTGCGGTTGAGGAACTGTCAATTCGTTGTCGTCACTGCTGCATCCTGTCAGTGTAAGGATGGCTGTTGCCAATGTTGCCCATAAAAAATTGTTTGTTTTCATATGCATCTGTTTTTTAAAGTGTTAATATGTAATTTGTTATTGTTTGTCATTATTTTATTATATATACCAGGGAGATTGCCGCTTTGGTAGGTGCAATGAAGTTTCTATTGCCTGCTCCTGTCTTTTCTCCGCAACTCGAACAATAGTAACGCTCATATCCGGTGTGAAGAAATCCCATTCCGATGCTTGTTTCCACTCTCCAATGGGAAGACAGGATAAAATGATAGCCATACGATATTCCTATTCCTACAAAATCTCCTTCGTATCTTGACGAGCGCATTCCTTTGAATATTCCGAAAGGCAATTTTATTTTGCTTATGTTGTATACTCCATACATGAGATTTATCCCCAAGAAACTTCTTTTATAGGGTTGATACATCCAATAGCGCAATTCTGGTTGTACAAACCAGTGCTTCAGGTATTTGTCTTTGCCTATTGAGAAAGGGTTGTAATGAAGTCCGGCTTCCAGCGTAAAACGTTCGGAGAGTTTTACCTCTGCACTAAGATTGGGAGAAGAGAGTGCTCCGGTGAGCAGGTCACTTTTTACAGCTATGGTTTGCGCTTTCAGTCTGCTTGTATAAGGCAATATTGCAAACAAAGCCGATATTATGATATAGTTTATCTTTTTCAATTTATTGTCCTCCTTTTATAAATCTGTCAGTGTAATTTCCTTCAGGTATATTCTGGCTATCTGGTTTATTATTCCGAGTTTCTGGGCGGCTCTTCCGTATTGTGCATAGAACTGCTCGGTAATGGGGCGGTTGCAGTTCAGATGTTCTCCCGTGGCTTCGAGAATATCCAGCAGGGATATTTCCACAGCTTTTCTGGCAGGGATGTAGGATTGCGTTTCCAGCGGATTTTCCGCGTCCTTCAGGATGATAAGTCCGGCATTGGTGAGCTGTGGCAGTAATATCCGCATTTGCCCTTCGGTAAGTGTGCACGGTTTTATGCAAGTACCGTAGTCTCTTGCATAAATACATTTGAGTACTGCAATGGCAGTCTGTGTTCTGGGCGTTATCATGTAGTTTTCTTGTTTGTTTGATTTG
>ENA-OQKR01000792-OQKR01000792.1-human-gut-metagenome-genome-assembly--contig:-NODE-792-length-11703-cov-3.325069_pt1 | contig 11703 bp, 9 predicted proteins | sample MGYA00242803_ERZ504806 | MGnify/ENA primary metagenome ERZ504806 (study PRJEB26092, sample SAMD00036399) | human gut metagenome | host: Homo sapiens | study: EMG produced TPA metagenomics assembly of...
GTTGCGATCAATACCGTAACACTTGATGCAAGTCCATCCAATCCATCCGTAAAATTAGCTCCATTCACAGTTCCTAACAAAATGATAAAAACCGCTGGGATAAAAAATACTCCAAGGTTTAAATATTTACCATGTGTAAAAGGAATCAGCATCGAAGTTCCTGTCTGCGTGTAATTTATCAAATAATACGCAAAGATTCCTGTGACTATGATCTGCCCAAACATCTTCTGCCAGGCCCGCAGTCCCAGGTTCCTTTTCATAACTACCTTGATGTAATCATCGATAAATCCGATAAATCCAAATCCCAGCGTCACAAACAGCACCGGGATGATCATCGGATATCTTCTAACATAAAATAACGATGCGATTACGATTCCAAGTAATATGATCAGTCCTCCCATCGTCGGAGTCCCTGATTTCTTCAGATGTGATTCGGGTCCTTCTCCCCGGATAAACTGACCGAATTTTAATTTGTGTAAATACCTGATCATCATCGGGCTAAGAAGTACGCTGATAAAAAAGGCAATTAAAACTGGTTTTACAATACCATAATTCATGTCGCCACCTCATTTGTTCTTGTTTCGTCTACGGTTCTTTTTTATCTGGCGTATATTCTTTATAAATCCCCATGTATGGAAGTGCAGTTTGAAACACACTTCTCATCACAGGGGCTGCGATCGTTCCTCCATAGTAAGTTCCATGTGGTTCATCGATCAACACGATCCCAATGATCGCAGGATTGTCTGCTTTCGCAAATCCTAAAAAAGAAGAAATATATTTTCCATTTCCTCTTGGAAGTTTCTCACTGGTTGCCGTCTTCCCCCCAATGGAAAAACCATCCATCCGGCAGTTTCTTCCTGATCCATCGGAAACAACTGCTTCTAACAATTCTTTCATCGTCTCCGATGTCTGTTTTTTTATGACACCTTCTTTCACTGAATAAAAAAAAGCTTTTAATCTTGTTCCATCCTGCCTCTGAACATATCTTCCAAAATGCGGTGTGATCAGCTTCCCGCCGTTGATCACCGCACTGACTGCTCTTAACAGCTGTAACGGTGTGATCTGTATGGACTGTCCAAAAGACATCGTTGCAAGTTCAACTGCACCGACATTCTTCTTTTGATGCATGATCGAAGATGCTTCTCCAGGAAGGTCGATCCCTGTTTTCTCAAACAGTCCAAGCTGGCGGAATGTCTGATACATTCCATCCACACCAACTCTGGCACCGACATCCATAAATACTGGATTGCAGGAATTCATAACACCTTCTTTAAATGTCTCACTTCCATGTCCTCCGACTTTGTGACACCGGATCTTGCGATCCTCCACAATCCGAAATCCTGGACAATTAAAATGATCATTCACGCTGACTTTCGATGATTCCAGTCCTGCAGTCGCCGTTACGATCTTAAAGACCGATCCCGGTTCATAAGTATCATTTAAACAGGAATTCCGCCACTTCTTATTGAGATATTCCTGTTGTTTCTTACTATTTGCCTTTCTTTTCTTTGCTGACAAAGAAAAAGGATCATTCAGATCATATTCTGGAACATTGACCATTGCATAGATTTCTCCATTCTGTGGATTCATCAAGATCATGGATACCTGTTTTGCCTTCTTCTCTTTCTTCACCTTCTTACATGCCTGTACGGCATAATTTTGCAGATTCACATCAAGCGAAATATAAAGATCCCCTCCAGCAACTGGTTCTTCCCTCTCTTCATATGCTCCATCGATTTCTATGCCGCTTCCATCTGTCAGTGTCCGGATCCTTCCGGACTTTCCTTTAAGATATCGATCATAAAAAACCTCCAGTCCAATGATTCCCTGGTTATCTCCTCCTGTAAATCCAAGAACTTTCGATGCCAGGTTATTATATGGATATACTCTTTTGTAATCTTCATCCACCTTGACCCCGTCAAGTTTAAACTTACGGATACGGTCTGCGATGTCTTTTTCTACATTACTTTTAATTTTTTCCCTTACTGAATTTTTATATACTTTTTTTCGGATCAAAGATTCTTTGATCTTAAGATTCTCAGATAAGACCTTTATTACTTTTTCCCTGTCGGTCACCTGAGAATATATCACAGAAATCGAATAGACTGCTTTGTTCGAAGCGATCTTTACGCCATTTCTGTCGTAAATACTGCCTCTTGGCGCTTTAATCTCCCGGTCTCTTTGATGCAGGTTTCTGGCTAAACTTAAATATTTATCCGCCTGAGCGATCATCACATAAGAAAGTTTTATCGTCACAACCAAAAACCCTGTGAAAAATGCAGCCGTGACAAGCAACAGTTTTTTCTTTGCTTTCGTTCTCATTTTATCTCCATGATCCCTGTCTTAATATAAAGATTATGAAAATAAAATGATGATATTACTTTTTGCTGCTTTTCGCAACATTTAATTCCTTGAGTGATCCTTCTAATACCTTCTTTGCGATCTCAACTGCAAGTCCTGTATTCGTCTGAGAATCCCTCTGAATCTCATCGATCACAACATAAACTAGCACCTGTGGATTCTCCACTGGAGCAAATCCACAAAAAGATACGATATAAGTTCCTGCACTTCTTGGAATCTTCTGTGCAGTACCAGTCTTACCACCAGCTGTATAATCTTTCATCTTTGCCTTTGTTCCAGTTCCTGAATCAACAGTTTCTTTCATGTATTTTCTTAATTTATCCGATGTCTCTTTTGAGATCGTCTGTTTCACTAACGTCGGCTCTATATTGCTGACAACTTCTCCATTACTGCTTCGAAGTTGTTTGACCACATGCGGTTTGTAATAATTTCCTCCATTGATCAGAGAACAAAATGCACTTCCCATCTGGATCATAGAGCAGTTAAATGACTGTCCAAAAGAACTTGTGGCAAGATCTGCGGGCTGTCATATCTTTTGCATCATGAAGAAGCGATGCTGTCTGTGCTTCTCCAGGAAGATCAATCCCTGTCTTATTCCCAAAATTGAAATTCTTCTGATATCTTGCGAATACATTCTTGCCTTCTTTGGCTGCAATCTGCATCAATGCATCATTGCACGATAATGAAATACTCTGAGACAACGTGATCAATCCATGTCCGCTTCTATGAGAACAGTGAATAGTATGCGGTCCAACCTTCTGGTATCCATCACAATAATAAGTTTCATTGCCCTTTAAGATTCCTTCTTCAAGACCAGCTGCTACCGTAAATGGCTTATATGTTGAACCTGGTTCAAAAGCATTTGATACAATTGGATTCTTCCAGATTTCATTAAATGCTTTTGTCTTTTCTTTCTCACTCATCTTATTAACTTGACTTTGTGAGTATTTCTTTAAGAGATTCTTATCATCTCTTGGGCTTTCCAGATTATAGGAAGTAGAATTTGCCATTGCATAGATCTCTCCATTATTGGGATTCATCACAAGAATGCTGCTTCCCTTACTTCCATATTTCTTTTCAAACTTAGAAAGCTGATCTTCTGCCAGTTTCTGAATATTGGAGTCAATCGTTGTGACAACTGTTTTCCCATTCTCTGGCTCCACAATGGAGCTATCCTGTTCTAATTCTTCGTTTAAATATTTATATTTTCTTCCATCGACGCCTGATAAAGTACTGTTATAATACTGCTCGATCCCTCCAGTTCCGATCGTACCTTCTGATACAAATCCAATGACCTGGCTTGCCAGTGACTGATTCGGATAACGACGTTTGTATTTTTCATTAAATACGATCCCTGAGACATTCTCTGCTTTGTCTGAAGCGATAAAATCTTTCAGATCTGCGATCTGACTATAAGAAAGTTCTTCTCGATATACAGAATAGTAAGAATCTTTATGTCTTTTTATAAATTTTAACAACTTATCTTCATCTAACTTCATATATTTATGAAGTGCATCAATGGTTGCTTTCTGTACCTCTTCGGATCTTAAAATATTCTTTGGTTCTAAAACCAATGTATACATCTTCTGGCTGGTTGCTAATGTATTTCCATCACGATCTAAGATATCTCCCCTTTTATACGGAAGCGTTTCACTAGAATAATTCTGCTGTGATAATACCTGTCTTTTGTAAATTCCGTTCTTAAATATACTAAAATAGATCAATCTTCCAATCAGTAGAACAAAAAGAAGTGCTATGATTCCGCACGTGATCATCGTACGTCGTTTCATAGCATCATTTAATCGTTTGATAGGTTTTCTTCTTTTCTTCAAGTTTGCCACCTCTTAGTCTGCTTTTGGTATCTTCCCGTACTGGCGTATGTATTCTGCATCCTGGCTCTCATAACGAAGAGTATGTTTGGAATCTGGTTTCACCATTCCATATTTCTTTGCCGCAGTTTCTACAGTATCAAAACGAATACTCTGTTCAATCTCAAGATTCAGATCTTCATTCTCTACCTGCAGCGTGTTCAACTGTGTCTTTGCATCCGTAAGAGCCGCTTTTTGATTCAAAACTTTCGTACGCTCTGACAGATAAAAGAAACTTGCAACTGCGATCACACAAAGTCCCGCAACTAATACCTTGATAAAGGCCAGATCGATCGACATCGCTCTCTTCTGATTCTGTCTTGTTGACTCCTTTACCTGATGTTCTCTTCTTGGTCTTGCCTTTCTTGTCTTCCTTGGCTGTCTGCGCACTGGCTCTGCAGCAAGATCTTCTATCTTCCTTGCTGTGTTGCCATAGATCATGTTATATCGTTCTTGTCTCGTCTTGTCCATTGATACTCTCCCTTATTCTGCCCTTTCAAATACTCGAAGCTTGGAACTTTTTGCTCTCTTATTGTACTCTAGTTCTTCTTCCCCTGGAATGATTGGTTTTCTTGTTAACTGTTTTCCTTTCGATACGTTGCCACATACACATACTGGGAAGTTTGGCGGGCATGTACAAGGATTCTCATTCTTCTTAAAAGCTCGTTTGACGATACGGTCTTCTAAAGAATGGAAGGTAATGATACATAATCTTCCACCTGGATTTAAAAGATCGATCATCGCATCAATGCTATCTTTCAATACGTCTAATTCTCTGTTACATTCGATACGGATCGCCTGAAATGTCTTCTTCGCCGGATGTCCTCCAACGGCTCTGACTTTCATCGGAATCGCACCTTTGATGACTTCTATTAACTGTCCGGTCGTTTCGATCGGACTTTCTTTTCTCTTATTCACGATATGTTTTGCAATGTTCTTTGCAAATTTCTCTTCTCCGTAGTCTCTGATAATATGGAATAGTTCCATCTCGGAATATTCATTGACAATATCTCTTTGCAGTCAGTGACTGTCTCTGATCCAATTCTCATATCAAGCGGAAACATCTTCTCTGTAAGTAAATCCACGTTCCTTCTCATCTAACTGAAAGGATGATACCCCAAGATCTAACAAGATTCCATCAACATGTTCGATTCCAAGATCATGTAACACTTTCGGCATGTTTACATAATTATACACGCACGATCGTTACTTTGTCCTTAAACGGTTCTAACCGCTTCGTGCTTGCAGCAATCGCATCCGCATCCTGGTCGATCCCGATGTATCTTCCTTTCTCTGATAGTTTCTGGCATACATGATATGCATGTCCGCCTCCGCCCAGAGTCCCATCCACATAGATTCCGTCTGGTTTAATATGTAGTTCTTCAATCGTTTCGTCTAATAAAACGGAAATGTGTTTAAATTCCATAATCCACCTAACTTATATGCTTAATCCTAATTCCTGCATGCTGGCTGCAATATCATCCATATCCTCATAAGAATTGTTCTCAATCCACTTCTCCTTACTCCAGATCTCGATGCGGTCAGCCATTCCTGTTAATACAACTTCTTTCTTCATCTGGGCAAATTCCCGAAGTGTCGCTGGGATCAAGGTTCTTCCCTGCTTGTCCATCTCACATGGGGCTGCCCCTGCCATGAAAAATCTCGAAAACTTTCTGGCATCTTTATTAATAAGTGGCAAAGTTTTTAGCTTTCCTTGAAAGCTTTCCCATTCGTTTTGTGGAAACACAAACAGGCATCCATCCAATCCCTTTGTCATCACAAATTCCTGACCTAATTCTTCCCGGAATCGTGAAGGAATGATCAGCCTGCCTTTTGCATCAATCGTGTGATTAAATTCCCCCATAAACATGGACATCACCACTTTCCACCACTTCTTACCACTTATAAATTTCATTTTATACGATAGACTTATAAATTGCAAGGAATAATCCACAATCAAATCTTAGTTTTTTCTTAGAAATCCTTGTTTTTTTGCACAAAAAAGAAGGGATTCCCTAAAAGTGGTTTTATTTCCCTTCTTTTTGTGTCTTATTTCGTTATTTTCTTCCTTTTATATATGATAAATGCCGTTCCAAATACTGCAAGGATCAGTGCTAAAATCTGGGATACCCTGATCCCTGTAGATCCGATCATCAGGGAATCGGTCCTTAATCCTTCAATCAAAAATCTTCCGATTCCATAACCAATACAATAAATGGCGATCAATTCTCCATCAAATTTCTTTCTCTTCGTAAAAAAGAAAATGATCAACAGTAGTAAAACAAGATTCCACATAGATTCATATAAGAATGTCGGATGTACCTGAATAAAGGTTGCTGCTTCATTTCCAGATACAACATAAGTTGCCTTATCATACAATCCATTGGATACGATCTCATCAATCCTTCCGTGTTCAATAAAGAAATTTGTCGGAATCTGCATTGCAAATAAACTGTTGGTATATGACCCAAACGCTTCTCTGTTAAAGAAATTACCCCATCGTCCAAGAATCTGACCGACAAGCAGCCCTTTTACCGCCACATCTCCAAACTGAAGCATAGATAAATGTTTCTTCTTGCAGAAGATATATAATGTGATTGCACCTGCGATCACACCTCCATAAATTGCAAGTCCTCCATTTCTGATCTGTATGATCTCTGACAAATGATTCTTATAATAATCCCATGAAAAGATCACATAATAGAGTCTTGCTCCTACGATCGCCGGAATGATCATCGTGATCAGATAGTCAAAGACTAATTCCGGATCAAATTTATTTTCATGTTTTGCTGCGTAATAAGAAACGATCAATCCAAGCAAGAATCCTGTTGCAATGATCATTCCATAATATTTGATCTCAAACCCTCCAATATTGATTCCATCACCGACATTTTTCAGTACGATCCCTAAATGTGGGAATCTGATTTGATGTTCCATCACTTTTCTTCCTTTCTAAAGCCTCGTTTTGTCTCTTCTTTGTTTTGTTACTCAAATCAAAGATATCTTATCCCATTTCTCTTTTCTTTTCAAGTTTCTTTCACCTTTCGTCTTTCTCTAGAGAATATACAGTCCCTGGATGATGGCAAACATCAGAATCGTACAGATCACCGAGCTTCCGCCATAACTTACCAGTGAAGGTATCCTGTCATAGGATAAATTTGCTGGTTCCGCCGACTGTCAGAAATACCTGGAACGCATATTCCGCGCCCAGTCCCATCGCGATCAGCTTATAAAATGGTTTGCTCATCCGCATGGAAACATTGACAATCATAAGATAGCAGCTCATGCAGACCAGAAGCATGCAGATTGCAAAGATCGCTCCCAGTTCCTCACAGATCGCTGCAAATATAAAATCCTTGTCCACAACAGGGATGATATTCGGCATTCCTTTTCCAAGTCCCATACCGAACCATCCGCCGGCACTGATACCGAACAGTCCCTGTGCAACCTGATATCCCCCTCCGACTTTATCATATACCGCAATCGGATCCTGCCATACAATCACACGCTGCCGTACATGATTAAACAGAAAATACGCCGCAACCGCAGCCACTGCACCACCGGCAAGTCCCGCCAGTGCATACCGGGCTTTCTTTGTTGCCACATACAGCATGACAATATATGCCACGAAGAATACGACCGCACTTCCCAGGTCCTTTGACACCACTAGGATCAGCACATGAGCCGCCGCCACAATAGTCGTGATCACGACCCGTTTAAAGCTGGTATCTTCTCTCAGCATACCTGCCACAAAGAATACAAAGGTGATCTTTACCAGTTCCGAAAACTGGAAGGTAACACCACCGATCTCAATCGATAACTTGGCTCCGCCGGAGATTGCTGCCATGGCGAGTACCACCATCAAAAGAGCAAGTCCCACGATTCCATACAGCCAGGTCAGATCCTTTAAGATCTTTACCTTTCTGACGATCACCGGTACGATAAACGAAAGCACCATACCGATCACCACGATTTCAAACTGCTTGACTGCCTTGTCAAAACTCAGTCTGCTCAGGATCAGAAAACCGATACTCAAAAGCATACACATATTATTGACAATCAGCAGATTTCCTTTTCTGTAGATCACGCGGTACAGGATCTGTACCACGACAATAAACAGGAACACCGCTCCGTACATCATCAGTATCTTCATATCATTGTTCTGTAAAAACAGAACCGTATATGCTACCAGATTCATAAACAGCATCAGTACGATCTGTCTGCGCAGCATATTTCTCTGATCTTCAATATCCCGTTTCCGAAATACGGTAAAACAGGAAAATGTATAGATCATCATCAGAAGAATGATGAGATATTTGGATACTTCTGTGATTACATTTTCCACTGCATCTCCTCCACTTTCTGTCTATTCCACGCCCCGCTGGAAATGTCCTTTGGTTGTCTCTTCTGTCTGCATCCATCCGTCCGGCTTCTGCCCTCTCAGATAAACCTCCACAAACGCCCGGACAATCTTCTCTGTTTCTTTCTCCGTTTCTGTCGTAAAGGACAGACGATATGCTTCCACGCCCAGTTTTTCTGCCTTTTCCTTTTCTTTCAGCAGGGAAGTCGGCAGCGCGTTGTAGATTGTATTGTAACAGAACTCACAGCTGCATACACCGTGAAATTCTTTCTGATACCGGTCTTTGAGCGTATACTGTGCACAGGCATGATTGCAACGATCCATCGTTTTCTGGACACACTGTACGGAAACCATCATCGGCGTATATCCGTACACGATCAGTTCACTGTTTTTATTGTTTCTGTGCGCCAGTTCTTTCGCATTCAGTTCCAGCGGAACTGTATCGCCAAGAATTCCTTTTTCTATCCAGAACGATTCCGCCCGGTTATTCATGGTATAAATATTGGCGTCCAGAACGATCCGGGAAGTAAGTCCCATAGCATCCAGGATCCCGTAACTTTCCATATTCCGCACCATGAAACCGCCAAGCCCTTTCTGTACCAGTTCGGTAAATGTTTCTTTCCTTCCGTCCAGTTCCCGGTCACGGACGATCCGCGGCAGTGTCAGAAACAGTTCTTTTCCCGCTGTCTGAAGTCTGTTTATCCACGCTTCCACATCCTGTGCAAAGTCTTTCACCGGGAAAATTCCGCAGTCCGCATAGATTCGGCGGATTCCGTCTGTCTGTGCCACAGCCGCAAGCTGTTCGTTTGTTTGTACTGCTGCGCTGAGCGTTCCCGGAGCTGTCTGTTTTTTGACATCCGGAACATCTTTCGGATCACGTTCCTTCGCTTTTCTCTGTTTCCACGGACGAAGCATCTCTTTTTGAAGTGCTTCGAGTGCCTGTCGTCTCAGATGGTTTAACTGCTGCATCGGGAGAAAAATATCATCTCCCATGAAAATATCCAGCTTCTCAAAAGCAAATCCGGATCCTCCGGTTTTTTCCATCTGTCTACGGATCCTGTCCTCTCCCAACGGACAGTTCGTCGCAGCCTGCACGGTTTCTCCTTCCACCGTCACACTGACATCCCCCGCCTGTACTTCCAGAATTGCCGGACATCCGGTATATACGGTCAGCGTTCCCTGTACCGGAACCGGTGTCTTTTTCTCCATATATTCTTTCCGTATTCTGGAAAATAATTCCTCATTTCGAATCGTGCCGCCGCTTTTTTCATTTTCCAGTGCCATCATCGATCTTCCGTTTCGCTGCTTATAATAGCTTTGATGAAATCCGTCCCGGTTATAGATATCCCACAGGATCTTCCGATCTTCTTCTGTAACCACCGGTCGTTTTTCCCCTGCAAGATAGCGGTCCAGATATTTCCGGTAAACAGATACCACACCCGCGGTATATTCCGGTTTCTTCATTCTTCCTTCGATCTTCAGTGAATAAACACCCGCCTCGATGATCTCCGGCAGGATCTCCACCGTGCACATATCTTTCGGGCTGAGCACATACGCGGTCTGCTCATTGTTCAGGCGTTTTCCGTCCCTGTATACCTGATACGGCAGACGGCAGGGCTGTGCACATCTTCCCCGGTTGCCGCTTCTTCCGCCGATCATACTGCTCATCAGACACTGACCGGAATAGCAGTAACAGAGTGCCCCGTGAACAAAGCTCTCAATCTCCATATGTGTCGCATCGTAAATCTTTTTAATTTCTTCCAGTAACAGCTCCCTCGCAGTCACCACACGGGTTGCCCCGGCTTTCTTTAAAAGTTTTGCACTCTCCACACCGGTGATCGTCATCTGCGTGCTTGCATGGATGTGCAGCTTTGGAAAATATGTTTTAATAAATTCCATCACCCCGAGATCCTGAACGATGACTGCGTCCAGTCCCGCCTCGTAGAGTGGTGCCAGATACGCATATAGTTCTTCTTCCAGTTCCCGGTTTTTTAACAGCGTATTGATGGTCAGATACAGCTGCTTTCCCTTCAGATGTGCCAGATCGATCGCCCGGATCAACTGTTCCTGATCCAGATTGTCCGCATACGCGCGGGCACCGAACTTCTGACCTCCCAGATAGACAGCATCCGCCCCGGCTTCAAATGCAGCTTCCAAAGCCTCATAGGAACCGACGGGCGCCAGTAATTCTACCTTCATATACTCCTCCTTACAAAAAAAGGCTATCGCAGATGCTGCGACAGTCTTCTTTTTTATTTCAGCAGATTTTCCATATCTTCTTCCAGTTTCTTCATCTGCTGTTCCAGTTCTTCTTTTTCCTTCTTCAGATTCTCAACCTCGATCTGTGCTTCGATCAGATCGTGTTTCAGATCATACATTTCCTTATCTTTCAGCTGGGAATCCTCTTCAAAAACTTCTGCCTGATGCTTTGCCTTGAAATAATCATCTGCAATGTTCAGGCTGAGCAGCGTGTTTTTTGTTTCCACCGGCTGTCGGTTGTATCCCGGCAGTTCGGAAAGCTGGGCAAGTTTATGGTTCATATAAGAAGCCACATTTTGCAGATATTCTTCACTTTCATATCCACTTAATGTGATGATCTTTCCTCCGATTAATACCTTAATTGTATTTTTTGCTGGCATTACGGCATTTCCTCCATTTTATGTATGCTCTGCAAAAACAGTGTGCGATTTTGCAGACAGTCCACAATTTTTTGAAACATTACCAAAATGTTCCGCTGTCAGGACTCTCTTCTATTATAAACAAAATCCCCCAAAAAACAACCCCTTAGATTCCCAAATGATGATATGCCAGCTCCGTAGCCACCCGTCCTCTCGGCGTGCGGTTTAAAAATCCGTACTGAATCAGGTACGGTTCATACACATCTTCGATGGTTCCTGCATCTTCTCCGATGGCTGCCGCCAGGGTATCCAGCCCTACCGGTCCGCCGTTAAACTTCTGAATGATCATCTCCAGTATCTTGCGGTCCGTCTGATCCAGACCATACCGGTCAACTTCCAGAAGTTCCAGTGCAAAATCAGCTACTTCTTTCGTGATCTTTCCATCGTATTTGACCTGTGCAAAATCACGGACTCTCTTGAGAAGACGGTTTGCAAG
>ENA-OQKR01000794-OQKR01000794.1-human-gut-metagenome-genome-assembly--contig:-NODE-794-length-11685-cov-3.421180_pt1 | contig 11685 bp, 11 predicted proteins | sample MGYA00242803_ERZ504806 | MGnify/ENA primary metagenome ERZ504806 (study PRJEB26092, sample SAMD00036399) | human gut metagenome | host: Homo sapiens | study: EMG produced TPA metagenomics assembly of...
AAGGTACTCTGACGGCCACAAGCCGCAGAGTAAGCCCCATCCTGTCTGAGCCAGGTACGCATCCAGCGTACATGGCGAGTTATCGGGGCGCCCTGCACGGCAGAAGACTCAGACGCTTACGTATGACCCGGCGAAACGACCGCACCAGGCACGACCATGCAGCCGCCCCGCTGGCAGACTGACCGTTCGTCCCTCCCTCCATTCATTCCTCCCACCCACACAAAAAAAGAGCCCCCAGGCCAAACACCCGGGAACTCTCCCAAAAACGCAAAACTCAAATATCCAATTATCATCAATCGTTACCAGTCATTACCAGTTGTCACCAACCATCACCCAACACGCAGCCGAAACTTCTGAATCTCCTTCTCACTGGAAACCCTCTCAATCTCAGCCCCAAGACTCCTGAGCTTCTCCTCAAAATTCTCATACCCACGCTGGATATAAACAATATCATCAACAACCGTAACACCCTCAGCAGCCAGCCCCGCAATAACAAGCGCAGCCCCCGCACGAAGATCCGGCGCACTCACACGCGCCCCCGTAAGCTTCCTCACACCATCAATAATAGCAGAGTTCCCCTCCACCTTAATATTGGCACCCATCCGGGAAAGCTCATCCGCATACTTAAACCGGTTCTCAAAAATACTCTCAGTAACAATACTCGTACCCTCAGCCAAAGCCAAAGTAACCGCGATCTGCGGCTGCATATCCGTAGGATAACCAGGATAAGGCAACGTCTTCACATGCGTACGATGAAGCACATGCGGTGCACGGACACGAACCGCATCATCAAACTCCTCAACCTCACACCCGATCTCCTCAAGCTTAGCCGTAGTAGCCTCAAGATGCTTAGGAATAACATTACGAACAGTAACATCACCACGAGTAGCCGCAGCAGCAAACATAAACGTACCAGCCTCGATCTGGTCCGGAATGATCGAATACTCCGTACGATGAAGCGTCTCAACACCACGGATACGGATCACATCCGTACCGGCACCCTTGATATTCGCCCCCATACTGTTCAGGAAATTCGCCACATCAACAACATGCGGCTCCCTCGCAGCATTCTCAATGATCGTACGGCCAGTCGCCATAGAAGCAGCCATCATAATATTAATAGTAGCACCAACAGAAACCACATCCAGGAAAATATGGCTGCCATGCAGATTCTCCGCCTTGGCAACAATAGCACCATGACAGATATCAACATCCGCACCAAGAGCACGGAAACCCTTCAAATGCTGGTCGATCGGCCTGCTGCCGATATTACATCCACCCGGAAGCGGAACCTCCGCATGCTTATACTTACCAAGCAAAGCACCCAGAAGATAATAAGAAGCACGGATCTTCTTGATAAACTCATAATCCACGCTGAGATTGCCGATAGTAGAACCGTTGATCTTTACAGTAGACTTATCAATACGCTCAACCTGAGCCCCGATCTCGGAGATCGCCTCAAGCAGAACATTGATGTCCCTAACATCTGGCAGATTCTCGATCAATATAGTTTCATCAGTCATAATGGCTGCTGACAATATCGCAAGCGCCGCATTCTTCGCACCCGCAATATCCACTTCTCCAACCAGAGGATTGCCGCCTTTAATCACATACTGTTCCATAACACACCTCTATTATTTACTCCTCTATGAGCAGAAACTTTCTCTGAATTTACTGCAGGAACAAACGTTCCGCAATACCGTTTTTTAGGTCAGTTGTATATTATAACACATATTTCAGATTTGTAAACAATTTATGACGAAAACCTGTCACAACCCATGACCCGAAACACTCCAGCAAACCGTTTCCACAAGCCAACAGTTACGCCTTATCTCCCCTGTTCTTCAGTGCCTCAAGCACAACCTGGAGACTCCCCTCCAGATCCTTATCCTCTTCATCCACCACAATGTCCGCATATTTCTCATACAAAGGAACACGCTCATCATAAAGACTCGCCAGCGTCTGCCCCTCCTTGAGCACAACACCACGCCCCTTAAGATTACCAAGACGCCTGGAAAGAAGCTCCAGCGAGATCTTAAGATACACCACAACACCCTCAGACCTCAGATGCTGCATAGCCTCATCGCAGTAAACCACACTTCCACCGGTAGCGATCACCGTATTCTCCACCTGGATCGAAGCATTCACACGATTCTCGATCGCCTTGAAGCCCTCCGTACCCTCATCTGCAATGATCTTACTCAAAGTCCTCTTCTCCGCCTTCTGGATCAGAAGATCTGAGTCAATAAACTGGTAACCAAGTACCTTCGCAAGTACGACACCGATGCTGCTCTTCCCCGCACCAGGCATTCCTATCAGTGTAATATTATTCATACTGTATCCTTTCATTTTAGCATAACAGTTGCCAAACCTCAACAAACGTTACGGCTCCGCAGAACCTACCGTTTCTCTCTCCCTGCCTTCCCCGACGTCTTTAATTTCCCTGACATCCCTGGCTTTCCTGACATCTTCAACTTCCCTGACATCCCTGCCTTCCCCGACGTCTTCAACTTCTCTGCCATCTCTGCCATCTCTGATTCCCTGTCTGATTTCTTATCCAACTTCTTCTGCTTCTTCTGTTGCTTCTTCTTTACACTGTAGCCGAAGGTTCCCACCTTCCGGCCACCCGCCAGATACTCCCCATGGGAATAAACCAGAAGACCCGCATCATTAAGACGAAACCTGTTGTTTTTATCCATATAAGCTTCATCCGCATGGACCGCAAGCACATCCGCAAGAAACATATCATGAGACCCCAGCTCCTTCACCTCACGCACCCTGCACTCGATCGAAACCGGAGCCTCCCCGATCATCGGTGCAGAAACAAACTGCGCTTTCTCTTTCGTAAGGTTCAGCTTCCGGAACTTGTCCACATCACGTCCCGAACGGACTCCGCAGAAATCCGTTGCATACGCCAGCTTCTCCGTTGTCAGATTGATCACAAATTCACCCGTTTTCCGGATCATATCATAGGAATAACGGGAAGGTCGGACAGAAATATAAGCCATCGCCGGATTGGTACACACCGTACCCGTCCACGCAACCGTTATGATATTATCATGCCCCTCACCATCGGTAACACTCACCATTACAGCCGGCAGCGGATAGATCATGTTCCCCGGCTTCCATAACTGTTTCGCCATTTTCCGTCACCTCTTATGCATAATCGCTGTTCATCAGCTGAGCAGCCTCCATCATAGCCGGGATCAGCTGCTTCTTTCTGGAAACCACACCCGGCAGACTGAAGGTATCTCCATCCGGTTTCCGCTCAAAAGCGATCTCCGCCATCTGCTGGCTGCCCTCCCCGTAAAACAGAAGCTCTGTAGACTCCTCCAGGATATTCGTCAGCATAAAATAAACTCTCGTGATATCATGACGGCCACACTCACTCACCATAAACGGCATCAGCTTCTCCTTGATCTCCTTAAGCTCCTCGCTGTCCATGGACTGATCTGACCCACACCAAAGGAAACATTACCCTCACCGATAAACTTCTTGTAATCCTGATAAAAAATCTCCTCCAGAGACTTATCCTTCAGATTACTTCCCGCAGAAAACATCTCTCGGGCAAACTCCTCGATCTTGATCCCCGCGATCAGCGCAAGAGCACTGGCAGCGATCTTATCCGTCTGCGTACAGGTCGGTGAACGGAACATCAATGTATCCGAAATAATAGCCGCACAGAGAAGCCCCGCGATCTTTTCCGGGATCTCCAGTCTCTGCTCTCCGTAGATCTCATAAAGGATCGTACCCGTACATCCCACCGGCTCATTACGAAAAGCAACCGGCGTCATAGTCTGCAAGGTACCCAGCTTATGATGATCGATGATCTCAAGGATCTCCGCCTTCTCGATATTATCAACAGCCTGATCCACCTCATTATGATCCACAAGAACCACTTTCTTTTTATGCATATCCAGAAAATTACGTCTGGAGATCGTACCGATACATTTACCATGAGGATTGATCACCGGAAACGCCCTGTGACGGTTTTTGATCATAACATCCTGGATATCATCCGTAAAATCCTCGGTATTAAACGTAACCATGTTATCCCGCTTCATAACAAAGCTGACCGGAATACTCTGGTTGATCAGACGCGCAATATTAAACGTATCATACGGAGACCGGATGATCACGATATTCTTCTCATGAGCAAGCTTTATAACCTTCTCGGAAACCACGATATTCAGCCCCACGATGATACAGCTGACTTTCTGGCTGATCGCCTGAAGATGATCCTCCTCACGGTCACCCATGATGATCATATCATCCTCCTCAACGTAGCCCTCCAGCATCTTCGGGTTGGCAGTACCGACAAGCACACGCCCCTTCACAAAATATCCGTGTCCGTTACCTTCCACCACTTCACCGCCAACAGTCTCGGCAATTCTCTGATACTGCGTCCTCGCATTGGAAAGAAGATAACTGTCTGTAGTATCCATATAGGTCTTTGCGATATCACCAATCGTCACAAGCCCCTCCAGACACCCATCCTTATCCCGGATCGGAAGAGAAACAATCCCGTTCTCCTGCATCAGATCCCAGGTATTCTTCAGCGACATATTCTTATCCGCCTGCGGACTGATCCGGATATCCATATCCTTGACCTGCGTACCGATATTTCCCAGATAAGCCGGCGGCTGTACGCCAAAACGGTTCAGCACATACCTGGTCTCCTCATTGATCTGCCCCGCTCTCTTCGGGATATATTTTTTGTTCTGCGTAGTTCTGTTCTTAATATCCGCATAAGCAATAGCCGAACAGATGGAATCCGTATCCGGATTCTTATGTCCGATTACAAATATTCTCTCCGGTTTTTTCATACACATCCATCCTTTTTCATCCAAAATAATCATAATTTAATATTTGCAAACAAAGCACCCAGGGAAGTAGTAGCCTCTTCCCCCGACTCCGGAAGCTCAAAAGACTCCTCCTCAACCTCCTTAGCCATCAGATCCGATGCCTCTTTAATACTCAGGCTCAGCTTACCATCCTTGATCGCGATAACCTTCACCTTAACCTTATCCCCAACACTCAAAACCTCAGAAGGCTTCCGGATCCTCTTCTCACAGATCTGAGAAATATGCACCAGCCCGGAAACCCCGTTCCCAAGCTCCACAAACGCACCATACGGCTGCAAACTCTCAACCGTACCCTCCGTCACAAAGCCAACCTGGATATTGGAAATCTTATTCCGTTTCTCCACCTCAGCCCTCTCACGAAGAATCTCCCTCGCCGAAAGCACCAGCCTCTTCTTCGCCTTATCAACCTCGATCACCCGCACCTGGATCGGCTTATTCAGAAACACCTCAGTGTCCTCAACAAACTCCAAAGCAAGCCTCGACGCCGGAATAAAACCACGGACACCCTCAACATAAGCAATGGCACCCCCGTTAACGATCCCCTTCACAACAACATCCAGCACCTCACCAGAATCCTGAAGCTCCTTCAGCCTATCCCAGGCAAGCACATCCGCAGCATCCGCTCTGGAAAGAAGAATATTCCCCTGACCATCATCCCTGCGAAGAACCATCGCCTGAACCTCATCCCCCGGCTGAACAGCCTCTTTAATATTAAACCCCGGCACCCGGGAAAACTCCTCCACCGGAATAAAACCCTCGGCATAAAACTTAAGGTCAAGAACAACCCCCGACTCATCCACACTCACAACAGTCCCGGAGATAATATCCCCCTCATCGATCCTCTTAAAAGAAGCCTCCAGCTCCCTCTCAAAATCCTTCATAGACTCCGCCATATCCAGACCTCCCATTCAAACAAAAACCCAACCACCGCCGCCCCAAACCAGACGACAGCACTATAATCCTAATCATTATAGCATGCACACCCCACCCGCGCTATATTTTTTGCACTGGAAATTTCTTAACCCCTTTATTTCTCTCCAACGCACAGGACAGACTCAGATCAGCCCATTTATCACAACCTTGATGCTTTCTTTATTTCTCTCCAACGCACAGAACGGACTTAGTACGATTCCAGAATTTCTTTGTAGTGCATCCTTTTTGTTTCTCTCCAACACACAGGACGGACTCAGATCAGCCCATTTATCACAACCTTGATGCTTTCTTTATTTCTCTCCAACGCACAGGGCGGACTTAGTACGATTCCAGAATTTCTTTGTAGTGCATCCTTTTTGTTTCTCTCCAACACACAGGACGGACTGCCGGAGGGGCGGCTGCATGGTCGGGACCCGGTGCGTCGGAGTAAGCCGCTGGTCATACTTAGCGCCTGAGGCTTCTGACGGGAAGGTACTCTGCGGCCACAAGCCGCAGAGTAAGCCCCATCTGTCTGAGCCAGGTACGCATCAGCGTACATGGCGAGTTATGGGGCGCCCTGCACGGCAGAAGACTCAGACGCTTAGTATGACCCGGCGAAACGACCGCACCAGGCACGACCATGCAGCCGCCCCTCCGGCAGTCCGTCCGTCCCTCCCTCCATCCATCCCCACCCACAAAAAAAAGAGCCCAAAAAAGGCCCAAAAACGAGGAGTGCCCCGGTAGTGGCTTACCGGGGCGATTATTATGAAAAAAATTGTATGTGTAATGATACAGATACACACCATTACAGCGTCTTTCGTAACGTTCTTTCGAACTATCCCTATACTACCAGACAAATATGAACAAACAATGAACATCCCGTAAACAATTAGCGCATTTGCACAATTTTTTCCAAAACACCCTCCCCCAATTTATAAAAACACCACATTCACAAACAAAACCAAAACCCTAAACATTGTACATATTGTACATCTCAACCAAACAAACCAACAACAACCCCAACAAAAGAGCCACAACCCTCACCCTCTAACTCAAACTCCATCTAAAACATCATCAAAAACACCAGCCATCACAAACCATCACCGCCGTGAAAGCATCCCCTTAACAAACTCAATCGCCTTCTCAAAAATATTCTTCACATCAGACTTCGTAACACCCATATCCTTCAAAGTACTATAAGCATCACTCACATACCCCTTGATCTGATCATCACTCATCTCGATCCCACGGAACTTACTGATAATATTAACCAGCGAACTCTTATCATCCTCATTAAGACTCACCCCAAAATGATCCGCAGCCTCATCGATCCCCTGAGAAATCTCATCATCCGTGATCTGGTTAGAATCAAAAAGCCCCTTCACATAAACAATGATATCCCCAACCTTATCCGGATCAGAAGCAAGAGACCCAACCTCATTATCCTTCAGGATCTCCTCCGCCTGACTCATAACAGAACCGGAATCAGACGCCATAACCATCATCGGAGATGTACATGAAATAACACCCGCAATAACCAAAGCTGTAACCTTGTTCAATCTTCTCATAATATTCAACCTCCATACGGGCACCAGCCCTTATTAAAAATTGCCTTTTACTATTTTTAACTATCTTTTACTGCCTTTTTATTACCTCATCATTACCTTTTCGACGCCCCTCAGTATACCACACACCCCCACCCCTCTGTAAACCTCAATTTTCCCCATTCCCACCCACATCATTCAGACTTTATGTATATCGCCAAAAATATATTCACAATATTTTCATATTTTAAACAAACTTTCCTAACATCTCATCAGTAAATAAAAATGTAAATTTTTCATTACTTACTTATGTCTGACGCTTCAGACATAACCTCCTTTCTATAACAAATATATAGGTCCGGACAGGAAACCTCTCCAACATTCCCGTCCGGAAACGCAAAAGAACCCGGAACAGCTGCCCGGGCTCTTTTTGCGTTTATCATATATTAATTTTTCTCATCATAAATACAGTTGGCAAGCATCGCAAACTGCTCCAGTGTCAGCGCCTCACCCCTGATATTCAGCGGAAGATCACACCTGTTGAACACATCCTCGATTTCCTCCTTACTCAGGGAAAAATCTCCGGAATTTCTGATCCCGTTCACAAGCGTCTTTCTCCTCTGGTTAAAAGATGCACGGATCAGACGGAACATAAGCCCCTCATCCTTCACATCCACCGGCGGCTTCTCATAACGCGTCAGCTTGATCACCGCACTTCCAACCTTCGGCCGCGGCATAAAACAGTTCGGCGGTACATTCGCAACGATCTCCGGCTTCGCATAATACTGCACAGCCAGGGAAAGCGCACCGTAATCCTTGGTACCGGGACCAACCTGCATACGGTCTGCAACCTCCTTCTGCACCATGACAGTGATCGAATCCACAGGAACATTCTTCTCAAAAAGCCCCATGATGATCGGAGTCGTAATGTAATACGGCAGATTCGCAACCACCTTCACAGGCTTACCGCCGTTTTTCTCATCTGCGATCTTTTTGATATCCGTTTTCAGGATATCGTTATTGATCACGGAAACATTATCCCAGTCCTTCAACGTATCCTTAAGGATCGGGATCAGCGAACTGTCGATCTCCACAGCAGCCACCTCTCTGGCAGCCTCCGCAAGATACTGGGTCATAGTTCCAATACCCGGACCGATCTCCAGTATAAAATCATCCTTCGTGATACCCGAAGACTCAATGATCTTTTCCAGAACATGCTCGTCGATCAGAAAATTCTGACCAAACCTTTTCTGGAAAACAAAATGATACTTTTGAAGGACTTCAATGGTATATTTCGGGTTACCAAGATAAGGTCTGGCCATATTTTTTACCTCTGCTTTTTCTTATTTTCAGCTGAAATCCTTTTCAAAAAGTACCGTGTAGCCATCACGGTCCACACGCTTCTTGGAACGCTTGAACAATCCGCTCTGAGCTCTCTCCATAGCCTTATCCAGCATGGTCTTCACAGTACCGATGCACATCGGCTGATCCTCCTTCTGGTTGATCCCGATCAGATTATACAGAGCAAGCATGCCCATCTGGTCGATACGGAATCCATTCTCCATGGTATAGACCTTAGCGAAATTAACAAGTTCATCGTTTGTAAATACAGGAATGTTGATCATGGATGTAAACTTCTTCGCAAGCTTCGGATATCTCGCGATCAGCTTACGCATACCGATCTTTTCATCCTCCAGGATCACGATCATTCCCTTTGTGTTTCCGGTCATAGCTTCCTCAAGCTCATCTGCTGTTTCCTGGGAAAGCTGGTTTGCATCCTCGATAACAAGGAAACCGCCGGCAAGCTTGGATACGATCTCCGGAATATCCTTTCCGTTGAGATCATCCGCAAATATATAGGCAACCTTGGAAGCCTCGATATTCAGCTCTTTACAGATTGCCGGGATCAGACTTGAGATCAGTCTCGTCTTACCTGTTTCTCTGCCGCCCATAACGATCACATTTCCGGTCTGGGAGGTCTTGTCTGCTGCGCCCATCTGCACATCGCAGAGTACATCAAGCAGCTGTTCCTTCATTCCGGGAACTGTAACAAAATAGGTGAAAAGCTTCTTCTCTTCATCTGTGAGCTCTTTCTTTCTGGAAACGATCTTTGTAGGATCCTTCTCCGGATGGATCGTAGCGATAAATTTCTCAAGCTGCTCTTCCTCGCTGAGCTCCTCTTCCTCATCGTCCTCTTCCATGGCTTCATCAGAATCATCACCGATGAGACTGCTGATAAAGTCATCCTCTTCCTGGAAGTCAAAGGCGTCATCACTGTATTCTTCTTCCTCATCAAGAAGATTTTCCTCTTCCGCTGCAGCCACCGGTTCCTCATGATGAAGCTTCGCAGAAGGCTCTGCTGCCGACTTCTGCACCTGCTCCTCAGATTCCAGTGAAGGAATCTCCGGAAGCACATCCTCTTCTTCCACCGGCTTCTGTACTCCTGACGGACCATTCAGGAACTCTGCTTCTGCAGCCTGAAGATCCTCCTCAGTAACCGGCTCCTCATCTTCATCAAATACGATATCCGGAATTCTGGTATCGGAAGTCTCCGTTACCTCTTCCTCCTGCTGAGCGGAGATCTGCGCCATGATATCCTCGATATCTGCCGCATCCGGCTCCTCCGGAACAAATTCATCAGCCGCAATATCCAGATCCTCAATACCTGCCGGCTCTTCCGTTACGTCGGACTGCTGGACATCCGGAGATTTTTCTTCCTCCGGGATATCGATTCCCTGCTGTGTAGCTGCTGCCAGAATAGTATCCTCCAGGTTGAAGTCCTTATCTTTATCCTTCCCGGACCTGTCACCTACAGATGCCGCAATCTCCTCGATACTTCCGAAAATTCCGGACGCGTCCGGGATCTCTGCGGAACTGCTTGCATTCTCCGGGTCCACATTGATCATGGACTTCGGGATCTTCAGCTCCGGCATACGGATCGTTGCGGAAAAATCAGGCTTTCCTTCCTCATTGAGCGGAACCCCTGCAGACTTCTCCTCACTTTCCTCATTTCCGGCAGCCTTCTCCTTCATGATCTCTGCAACACTCTGGGACAAGACATCTCTGTAGCTTTCTCAGCCTCAGCTTCTTCCGCTTCCTGATAAGTCTCTTCTTCCTCTTTATCCTGCTGTTCCTGAGCCTGCAGCTTCATACTTCCGGATGACAGGTTCTCAACACCGGATGCCAGCGGGATCTCATCCGCTTCCTGTCCGGAAAACTCTTCCTGCTCTTCAGAAAGCTCATCCGAAGCTTCCTCACTTCCTTCTGCTGCTTCGATCTCCTCAGAATCTGTAAACTCCTCTGACGGTTCTGCTGCCGCAGCAGTCTCAGCCTCCGGCGCTTCCGCCTGTTCCGTCACATCCTCAGAGCCTGTGGAAACCTCATCCTGCTCTTCATCTTGCGCAGCTTCTTTTTCCTCCATATCCTCTTCCGCAGATTTCTTATGTCCGCCAAAGATATCACGGAATCCCTTGGAAAGCTTCTCCTGGAATGTCTCCGCACTGTTCAGATCCCGCTCATCATCTACCTGGATGGTATCTGTGACCGGTTTTGCCTCCTCATACTCGCCGGATGCTTCCTTGCTCTCCCTGATCTCCTGCGCCTTTTCCGGCGGGATCAGCTTCGGGATAAAACGCTGTTCGTATTTCTCTTTCTCTTCGCCAGTGAGAACACCCATCCGCTGTTTCAGGTCAAGGGCCTTCATCACATAAGTTCCGTCATTGAACCAAAGGATCATCTCATTGCAGAGATCCAGGCACTTCTGCTTGTCTCCTGCCTTGTAATAGAGCTTGGCCAGCTCATAGGACCAGCGCTCCGTAAATTCCTTCTCCTTATATTCCTCAAGAATACGGATCTGTTCATTCAGAGATGCATTCTTCGCTCTGGCGATCTTATATTTCAGTATATACTGGCTGTTATCATTACCTGCCACTTCTCTGTATTCATCAAAGAATTCTGTGGCTTCACTGATCTGTCCCATTTTCAGGGAAACCTCGATCAGACGGTAAAGTATGTTCTTGCCGATCGGCGCTCTGTGGTAGGCAAGAAGAAAAATTTCCTTGCTCTCTTCATAGCGCTTGTTGGCCGCGTAGATCTCGCCCACTACACAAAGGGTACGGACGTTTTTCACACGACGCCAGTCAATGCTGTCAACAATCTGCATGGCGCCTTTGTAATCCTGGGTCTCGACCAGCTTATTGATCTGTCCCAGCTTAACGCGAAACTCCTCTTTATCCAAAATATTCACCAACTTTCCATAATCAGAATCAGTTTACCATATGCATACGGGCTTGTCAAAACCCTTTAGGCATATAAACATGCCCCTTTACCACCTGAAAAACCCTGTTAATCTTGAACTGATGGTC
>ENA-OQKR01000795-OQKR01000795.1-human-gut-metagenome-genome-assembly--contig:-NODE-795-length-11674-cov-3.767126_pt1 | contig 11674 bp, 11 predicted proteins | sample MGYA00242803_ERZ504806 | MGnify/ENA primary metagenome ERZ504806 (study PRJEB26092, sample SAMD00036399) | human gut metagenome | host: Homo sapiens | study: EMG produced TPA metagenomics assembly of...
CTTTCCAAACCTGTTGCTGATTTTCAAGTTTTGTCTTTTTCATATCATTTTTTAGGGAAGTCAAATCATTTTCCGTTGCAAATATAGATTGTTGCTAACCCCTTTTACGGGGATAAGGGGACGATTCCATTTTTTTACCTGACGTGCACGTATCATCGCTCCTACCTTACCCTTACCCAAACGGATATAGTCCAGCAACGGACGGTTGGAAGGACAAGTGAACTGGCATGAGCCACACTCGATACACGACATGACATCTTCTTTCTCTACTCTTTCAAAATCGCCGTGAGCCCGATACGGTAGCAAGCAAGTAGGGTTCCAGCCCCATAGGACAGGCACTCACACATTTGGCGCAACGGATACATGGCTGCGCCTCACCGCGCTTGGCTTCCTTATCGTTCATAATCAGGATACCGGAACTGCCTTTCGCAGTCGGCACATCCGTATTTACCAGAGCTTTACCCATCATCGGGCCACCGCCGATAATCTTACCCGTATCTTCGGGCAGACCGCCGCAAGCTTCAATCAGCTGCTTCATCGGCGTACCGATACGTGCCAGGAAGTTGGAAGGCTTGGACAAAGACTTGCCGGTAACGGTAATGACACGCTCAAACAGCGGTTTATCTTCTGAACAGCCTGATATACGGCAAATGCAGTACCTACATTCTGTACAACGGCACCCGTGGAGATAGGCAATGCACCGGCAGCGACCTGGCGACTGATAACAGCGTCTATCAACTGCTTTTCACCGCCTTGCGGGTACTGTACTTTCAAGGGCACAACCTCGATACCGGCATAGCCGGCAGCTACTTTCGTCATCAGCTGGATAGCATCGGGCTTATTATTCTCAATACCGATGAATGCCTTGTTCACCTTAACGGCTTTCATCAGGATAGAAACACCTACCATGATTTCTTCGGCATGCTCCAGCATCAACTGGTGGTCGGCAGTAAGATACGGCTCGCACTCCACGGCATTGATTATGACACATTCCGCCTTGAATGCAGGCGGCGGGCACAACTTCACCTGTGTAGGGAAACAAGCGCCTCCCAAACCTACGATACCGGCATCCGCAATCTTCTTCACGATTTCCTCGGCTGTGAGATTGCACTCTTTTACCAATGTATCGGTACGGTCTATGGTCTCTTCCCACTCATCCCCCTCTACATCAATGAATACAGCCGGTTTGGCGTATCCGCTGGCATCGACGATAGTGTCGATTTTTGCGACCTTTCCGCTGACAGACGAATGGATAGCCGCTGATACGAAGCCGCCGGGTTCGGCAATCTTTGTACCTACTTTCACAACATCACCTTTAGCAACGATAGGCTTTGCAGGAGCGCCGATATGCTGGCTCAACAAGATAACGGCTTTTGCCGGAATCTCTGCCTGTACGATAGGCTGATGTGCTGAAAGTTTATTTTCGTGTGGATGAACTCCACCGATTGAAAATGTCTTCAACATACAATTCTGTATTTTTAGTCGTTTAATTTCTTTTAATATTATGCTTCAGTTTTCGGAGTTTCCGGAGCAGCAGCAGTTTCAGAAGCTTTGGAAGTTTCCGCTGCTTTTTTAGGAGCTTCTGCGGGCTTTGCAGGAGTTTCCGCCGGCTTCTTGGCAGCTTCCGCAACTTTCTTCACCGGCTCTGCAGACTTAGAAGCAACAGCCTCTCCTTCCGCTTTCGGTTTACGCGGCGGGAAATTGAGGGCGATTATCGTACCTTGCGGACAAACTTCTTCGCATTTACGGCAAGACTTACATTTGTTCGGGTCAATGTATGCCAGATTGTTCTCCAGCGTAATTGCCTCGAACGGACATACCTTCACACACTTGCCACAGCCGATGCAGGCTACGGTACAGGCCTTACGGGCTACAGCACCCTTATCCTTGTTGACGCACTGCACATAAACGCGCGGGATTCTGCCTTGCGGACGGATTTCGATAATATTTCTCGGACAAGCCTTGGCACATGCGCCGCAAGCGGTACACTTGCTTTCGTCCACCTCGGGAAGCCCGGTTTCGGGATTCATGCGGATAGCACCGAACTGGCAGGCAGACACACAGTCGCCACATCCCAAACAGCCAAAGCTGCATCCCGTTTCGCCACCGTAAAGAGAAGCTGCGATAGCACAGCTCTTCGCACCGTCGTATTGATTGACACGAGGACGGTTGGCACACGTTCCGTTACATCTTACCACTGCAACCATCGGTTCGGCAGCAGCAGCATCCAATCCCAGGATTTCGGCAACTTTCGTCATGACAGGCTGTCCGCCCACCGGACAAAGTTTACCTTCCAACGAACCTGCCTTGACGCAAGCATCGGCAAATCCGCTACAACCCGGGTAACCACATCCACCGCAGTTTGCCTGAGGCAGCACAGCTGCCACTTGTGCAATTCGCGGATCTTCATACACGGCAAATTTCTTGGAAGCCACGTAAAGAATAACCGCCGCAACCAGCGCTATGGCCCCCAATGAAATTACTGCAATCAGAATTACATTCATAAATTAGTTGTTTATTAATTATTTGTTTTATGTATTAGTTAGTTCATCGGTTTAATCGAGAAAGAGAACTTCTTTCCCAATCGCGACTTGTTCAGCCACAATATATAATAATAAGGTATAAGGAGCCCTAACGAACACAGTGCAGAGACCAGTTCGTCGTGCCACATAGCCATAAAAGCAAAAAGGGAAAAGATTAAAACAAGAAAAGGAAACACAAACGCAAGCAAAACCGCCATTACCCCCATAGACAATTCTCCGACAACCCATACACGGTCGCCGGGCTGATAAGAAGAACTTTCATCTATAACATCGATAAGCTTTTCTTTTGTATCGGCAGAACTGCAATGTCCCTTGATACTGCATGAAGCACATGCTGAAGTTTGAACAATCCTCACCTGAAGATGAGTGCCGTTTATGTTTTCCACAATACCCTGATGTCTTATAGTATCCGCCATTTTGCAAAGTGTGCATTACAAATCGCGGCAAATTTACGCATTATTTGCGAACTGCAAGGGATTAGACTGCTTTTTCTGTGTACGCAAACGCTCTTTTTCCTGTTTTTCGCAGTTTTTCGCTATTTTTTCTTCTGAAAAACAAAAAAAGAGCGCCCCGCTGTCATCGGCGGAGCGCTCCCTTTAATCATTCGCAACAGATATGGTTACCATTTGTAATTGATACCGAAGCTCAACAATTCCTTCACCTGGAAATAGCTGTCGCCTTCGGTAGGTTTGGCACTGTCATCAAAACGGGCATGCACATAAAGCTTGGTGGAGAGATAACGGTTCAGCACAAAATTAATGGTGTTTTCCCATTCAATACGTGTCCACTCGTAACTGGTCTGGAAGTCCAACCGTGAATCCAGAACGATAGAAGGTATGATAGTCCACGAAAGCGTAGGCTGTATTTGAGAACCGAAATTATGCTTGACGCACTTACCCTCGTCCAGGCCGAACTTCACTTCGTCCACCTCTTTATTGCCCACATAGCGCAACATATAGGTCAGCGGGGCGATAAAAACAGACAAGTTAAACTTTTCCTTTTTCAGCTTATAGTCCATACCGATACTGGACGACCAATCTGCGGGTGCAAAGAATGCTGAGACCAGCTCTTCGCTATTCGCCTTGTAACTATGGCAAAACTGTGTTTTAAATTCCGTAGTAATGGTATAATACCACTTGGATGCAGCCTGAATACCCAATTTGCTATAAAGGCGGAACTGGTCGGTGCTTACCAGGTAATCGTGGAACTCATCGGAAGGAGCTGAGTTGAAGCCGAACTTGGCATCCAGCATATTCTCCCACTGGAGTTTCTCCCTATCGTTATAGTTGGCAAACAACTGCAGGTTGGCAAGCAAGGAGTTCGTACTTTCACCGCCCTTATACCAGTTGTCGGAAATATAGTTTTGCGTAATCTGCAACGAACCGTTTCCACCGGTCACCCACCAGTTGGGCTTTTGTATCACGACTTCCGCCTCTTCTTTCACTCTTGCCATGTTCTCCTGGGCAAAGAGTTTCACCACGGAAGGCTTGGAAGAGATTTCCTTTTCGATATTGTCCTTGAAAAGTTTTTTCTTCTTAATCTCTTTCTCGGTCATTACCACCAAGTCCGGACGATTGACGTACGTATTCATCATCACGCGGTCTACAACCCTATTCGCATTCTCTTTTCGACAAGAAGCTCAATGTATCGAACGGCAGGAGTTCTTTCGTCATCGCAGGTACCGTATCCGGCTTCTGGAAAGTCCAGCCAACCTGCGACAGGCGTTCCATAGGAGCATAATAATAAGTGGTGGGAACAAACATACGGTAATAGTCCGGATTGTATGCAATATACCGTTCGGGAGTAGCCGGATCGTTCAAATAATCCAACACACCGAAATATTTTTCATACAGCACGGAGACTGTATCCAGCCGGTACCCATTATCGCAGGGTTTCAGTTTCAATATCCAGTTCTGACTCCAAATACCCGACAATGTATCCGCATTCTCCGTTGCAGCCTGTTTTCTTGTACTCTTTGCAGCATTTTGGGCTATCACCGGAAAAGAAAGCAGTGCGGCAACCAATCCTATTAAAACACGTCTATTCCTCATACTTTTCTTAAAATCTATATTTGAACGCAAAATTAAATCAAAATGTTCAGATTACAAAAGGTGGAAAGTGAAAGTTTATCAGAACCTTATTACGCACAGATATTCCACTTTTTATAATTGTTTTCACCAAACTGTTATGTACTTCCTCGTTTTTTTTCATAATTTTGCGCTTTAATTTTTAGAGAAAACATTTAAAACAGTATAGCTGTGGGAGAAACAAAGTATATTTTCGTCACCGGTGGTGTTGCCTCTTCATTAGGTAAAGGTATCATCTCATCCTCCATCGGTAAATTGCTGCAAGCAAGAGGTTACAAGGTAACCATCCAGAAGTTTGACCCGTACATCAACATCGACCCGGGTACACTGAACCCTTATGAACACGGCGAATGCTACGTTACCGTGGATGGCCACGAAGCCGACCTCGATTTGGGCCATTACGAACGCTTCCTGGGCATCCAGACCACCAAGGCCAACAATATCACGACCGGACGCATCTACAAAAGCGTCATCGACAAAGAGCGCCGGGGTGACTATCTGGGAAAGACCATCCAGGTTATTCCCCATATTACAGACGAAATCAAGCGTAATGTAAAACTGCTGGGAAACAAATACAAATTCGACTTTGTTATTACCGAGATTGGCGGTACAGTGGGTGACATCGAGTCTCTGCCCTATCTGGAAAGCATCCGTCAGCTGAAGTGGGAACTGGGAAAAGACGCCTTGTGCGTACACCTTACTTATGTCCCCTACCTGGCTGCTGCCGGTGAACTGAAGACCAAGCCCACCCAGCACTCCGTAAAGGAACTGCAAAGTGCCGGTATCCAACCCGATGTCCTCGTACTGCGTACGGAACATGAGTTGAGTACCACCCTGCGCAAGAAAGTGGCTCTGTTCTGCAATGTGGACGAGAATGCCGTGGTGCAAAGCATCGACGCGCCTACCATCTACGAGGTGCCCATCTTGATGCAGAGCCAGGGACTGGACGTTACCATTTTGAAGAAAATGGGACTTCCCGTCGGCGACACTCCGGGACTGGGACCGTGGCGCGCTTTCCTCGAACGCCGTCACAAAGCCGAAGAGACTGCCCCGCTGCACATCGCATTGGTGGGCAAATATGACTTGCAGGATGCCTACAAGTCCATCCGCGAGGCCCTTTCACAAGCAGGAACCTACAATGACCGCAAGGTGTCGGTAGACTTCGTGAACAGTGAAAAGCTGACGGACGAGAATGTGGCAGAAGCCTTGAAAGGTATGGCAGGCGTACTTATCGGTCCGGGCTTCGGCGAACGCGGCGTTGCCGGCAAGTTCGTAGCCATCAAATATGCGCGTACACACGACATCCCCACCTTCGGTATCTGTCTGGGTATGCAGTGCATCGCCATTGAATTTGCCCGTAATGTACTGGGCTACGCCGATGCCAACTCACGTGAGATGGATGAAAAGACACCGCACAATGTTATCGACATCATGGAAGAGCAGAAGTCCATCACCAATATGGGTGGAACCATGCGTCTGGGTGCCTATGAATGTGTTCTGCAGAAAGGCAGCAAGGCATACGAGGCATACGGTACCGAGCATATCCAGGAGCGTCACCGCCACCGCTACGAATTCAACAACAGCTTCAAGGAGGCCTACGAAGCAGCAGGCATGAAGTGTGTGGGTATAAACCCCGAATCGGATCTGGTAGAAATTGTCGAAATACCCGCATTGAAGTGGTTTGTCGGTACCCAGTTCCATCCCGAATACAGCAGTACGGTATTGCATCCGCACCCGCTGTTCGTAGCATTCGTGAAGGCCGCCATCGAAAATGAAAACGAAAAGAAATAATTTGTAATAAGTAATTTGTAATCAACAAAGAATGGATAAAAATACCATCACAGGTCTTGTTCTGATAGCGATATTGTTAGTAGGTTTCAGCTTTCTGAGCCGTCCCAGCCAGGAGCAGTTGGAAGCACAGCAACGTTACTACGACTCCATAGCCCAGGTGCAACAGCGCGAAGCCGACTTGAAAGCCAAGGCGGAAGCAGCCCTGGCCAACGAAAGCGGAGCGGAAGCAAGCGTTGACTCCACTGCCCTCTTCTTCGACGCCCGTCAAGGAACCAACTCGCAGGTAACCATCCAGAACAACCTGGCAGAAATAACCGTAGATACAAAAGGCGGGCGCATAGCTTCGGCCACGCTGAAGGAATACATGGGACAAGACAAGACGACCCCCGTCACACTGTTCAGCGGCAATGACGCTTCCATGAATTTCCTCTTTTACAACAAGAAAGAGACTATCCAGACGGAAGACTATTATTTCACCGCAGTAAACCGTACGGACAGTACCGTCACCATGCGTTTGTCGGCAGACAGCAACAGCTATATCGACTTTACCTACAGCATGCACAATGACACATACCTGATAGACTTTACTATCCAGGCAGTCAATATGGAAGGCAAGCTGGCCGCCACCAACAATTATGTGGACATCGAGTGGTCTCAGCGTGCCCGTCAGATAGAGAAGGGTTACACCTACGAGAACCGTCTGGCTGAGCTGACTTACAAAATCGCCGGAGAGGGTACCGATTATCTGTCTGCCAACAAGAACGATGAAAAGGAAGTTCCGGAACGTCTGGACTGGATTGCCTTCAAGAACCAGTTCTTCTCTTCGGTATTCCTGGCAGATGCCGACTTTGAAAAGACCAAGCTGAGTTCCAAGATGGAGACTCAAGGCAGCGGCTACATTAAGGACTATTCTGCGGAGATGAGCACGAAGTTCGACCCTGCTGGCAAGGAACCTACCCAGCTGTTCTTCTACTTCGGCCCCAATCACTACAAGACCCTGACCGCACTCGACAAGGGGCGTGACGAGAAGTGGGAGCTGAACCGTCTGGTCTATCTGGGCTGGCCGCTCATCCGCTGGATAAACAAATGGTTCACCATCAACATCTTCGACTGGTTGTCCAGTTGGGGGTTGAGCATGGGTATCGTACTGTTGTTCATGACGTTAATCGTAAAAGCTGTAGTATTCCCCGCAACGTGGAAAACCTACATGTCCTCTGCCAAGATGCGCGTACTGAAACCGAAAATCGACGAGATAAACAAGAAGTACCCCAAGCAGGAAGATGCCATGAAGAAGCAGCAGGAAGTGATGGGCCTCTACAGCCAGTACGGAGTCAGTCCGATGGGCGGATGTCTGCCGATGCTGATACAGTTCCCTATCTTGATGGCCTTGTTCATGTTCGTGCCGAGTGCCATTGAACTCCGCCAGCAGAGCTTCTTGTGGGCAGACGACCTTTCCACTTACGATGCGTTCATCAACTTCCCGTTCCATATCCCGTTCCTGGGAAGCCACCTCAGCTTGTTCTGCCTGCTGATGACGGTTACCAACATATTGAACACGAAGTACATGATGCAGCAACAGGATACGGGTGCCAATCCGCAGATGGCTGCCATGAAGTGGATGTCATACCTGATGCCTATCATGTTCCTCTTCATATTGAACGACTATCCTTCGGGATTGAACTATTACTACTTCATCTCTACGTTAGTCAGTGTGGTAACAACGCTCATCATGCGCAAGACAACCAATGAGGAAGCCCTTCTTGCTCAGTTGGAAGCCAACAAGAAAGACCCGAAGAAGATGAAGAAAACCGGTTTCGCCGCTCGTCTGGAAGCCATGCAGAAACAGCAGGAACAGATGATGAAAGAAAAACAGAACAAAAAGTAGTAAGACTACCGTTCAAGATATTCTTTTGCAGAAAGCCGGACAATGACATTTGCCCGGCTTTCTTATCCTTACACCAACGAAAAAATTCACAGACTCTAAATTATGCAGACTAAATACACCTACAAACAAATCTGGCTCATAGCCTACCCTATCCTAATCAGCCTCCTTATGGAGCAGATGATAGGTATGACGGACACCGCCTTCCTCGGACGTGTAGGCGAAGTCGAGTTGGGAGCATCTGCCATCGCCGGTGTCTTCTATATGGTCATCTTCATGGTTGCCTTCGGTTTCAGCATCGGGGCACAGATACTCATTGCCCGGCGCAACGGCGAACGGCAGTATAAGGAAATCGGTGACTTGTTCTATCAGGGCATCTATTTCCAAGTCGGGATGGCGACAGTCATGTTCCTGCTGTCCTATTGCTTTTCGCCGATTATCCTGAAACGCATCGTAGCCTCGGAACATATCTACGAAGCAGCCACCAGCTACCTGCACTGGCGTGTATTCGGTGCCTTCTTCTCGTTCAGCGCAGTCATGTTCCGTGCCTTTTTCTTGGGAACCACCCAGACCAAGACACTGACACTGAACTCTATCGTCATGGTGTTGAGCAATGTTGTATTCAACTATATCCTGATTTTCGGTAAATTCGGTTTTCCTGCACTCGGCATTGCCGGAGCCGCCATCGGCTCCTCATTGGCCGAGCTAGTTTCGCTGTTATTCTTCATCCTCTATACCCGTAGCCGTATTGACTGCCGCAAGTACGGGCTGGACCGTATTCCGAAGTTCCGGCTGGACGTATTGAAACGGATGCTGAACGTCTCTTTCTGGACCATGATACAGAATTTCTTCTCCCTCTCCACCTGGTTCTTGTTCTTCCTTTATGTGGAGCATCTGGGAGAGCGCTCGCTGGCAGTGACCAACATTGTCCGCAATGTGTCCAGCATACTGTTCATGGTACTCATGGCATTTGCCTCTACCTGCGGTTCATTGGTCAGCAACCTCATCGGTGCAGGCCACTCCGATTGCGTGGCAGGCACTATCCGGCAACATGTACGCATAGCCTACGTTTTCGTACTTCCGCTGGCATTGCTTTTCGCGCTGTTCCCCAAGCTGATTCTGGGAATTTATACCGACATACCCGACCTGCAGGATGCTGCCGTGCATTCGCTTTGGGTGATGTGCTCCACCTATCTGTTCCTAGTTCCTGCCAATGTCTATTTCCAGGCAGTTTCCGGAACCGGCAATACGCGTACTGCATTGGGCATGGAGCTGGCAACGCTGGTCATCTACACAGCCTATATCACCTACATTATTCTGATTCTGCAACTCGACGTGGCCATCTGCTGGACCTCGGAAATGGTTTATTCCAGCTTTATTCTCATTTTCTGCTGGCTATATATCAAACGTGGGAATTGGCAAGGAAGGAAAATTTAGTATCTTTGCATTGAAATAACCGAAACAAAAAACATATATGAAACAAGTAAATCTACTACTTATGTCAGCAGCCATGACATTGGCCTCCTGCGGAGGAACAAAAGATGCCGGACAGCAGCAGGACGCAGCAGCGCTCATCCAGCGGTCGGACATCAAGATTGAAGGAAAGCGTATGACACCCGAGGCACTCTGGGCGATGGGACGTATCGGCAGTGTAGCCGTATCTCCCGACGAAAAGCAAATTGCCTACACGGTATCCTATTACAGCGTGCCCCAGAACAAGAGTAACAGCGAAGTCTTCGTCATGAATGCCGACGGTAGTGGCAATACCCAGATAACGCATGACGCCTGGCAAGAAGGACAGCCCACATGGTTCAAGGACGGCAAGAAGCTTGCCTTCCTCTGCAACGAAAGCGGCAGCAGCCAGGTATGGGAAATGAATCCCGACGGCAGCGGACGCAAGCAGCTGACTCAATACGAGGGAGACATCGAAGGGTTCTCTTTCTCGCCCGACGGCAAGAAACTCCTTTTCATTGCCCAGGTAAAGACCGTGAAGAGTACGGCAGACAAACATCCGGACCTTCCTAAAGCCACCGGCATCATCGTTACCGACCTGATGTACAAGCATTGGGACGAATGGGTGACTACTGCTCCCCATCCATTCGTTGCCGATTTCGACGGCAATGCCATCAGCAATGTCACTGATATTCTTGAGGGAGAGCCATACGAAAGCCCGATGAAGCCCTGGGGCGGTATCGAGCAGCTGGCATGGAGCCCGTCTTCTGATAAGGTGGCCTATACATGCCGTAAGAAAACCGGACTGGCGTATGCCATTTCCACCAACTCCGACATTTATATCTACGACCTTGCCTCCAAGGAAACCAAAAACATCACGGAAGAAAACAAGGGATATGATACGAATCCCCAATACTCTCCCGACGGCAAATACATCGCCTGGCAGAGCATGGAACGTGACGGCTACGAAGCCGACTTGAACCGCTTGTTTATCATGAACCTCGAGACCGGCGAGAAACGTTTTGTAAGCAAAGCTTTCGAATCGAACGTGGACGCCTTCTTGTGGAACAAAGATTCCCAGAGCATCTACTTCATCGGTGTATGGCATGGCGAGACACAGATTTACAACATCGACCTTGCCGGAAACGACAAGCTTACCCAGCTCACCGACGGCATGTACGACTATGCTTCGCTTGCCCTTTGCGGAGACAAGATTATCGCCAAACGCCACTCCATGAGCATGGGCGACGAAATCTATGCCGTAAACAGTGCACGCAACGGCGACGCTTTTGCAGAAGCAGTGCAACTGACCACAGAAAACAAGCAGATTTACGACCAGCTGGAGATGGGTAAGGTGGAAGCCCGCTGGATGAAGACCACCGACGGCAAGCAGATGCTGACCTGGGTGATTTATCCTCCACAGTTCGACCCTAACAAGAAGTACCCCACCCTCCTCTTCTGTGAAGGCGGTCCTCAGAGTCCCGTCAGCCAGTTCTGGAGCTACCGTTGGAATTTCCAGATTATGGCGGCAAACGACTATATCATCGTAGCTCCCAACCGTCGTGGTCTTCCGGGCTTCGGTGTAGAGTGGAACGAAGCCATCAGCGGTGATTATGGCGGCCAGTGCATGAAGGACTACTTCACTGCCATTGACGAAATGGCCCAGGAACCTTTCGTCGACAAAGACCGCCTGGGTTGCGTAGGCGCCAGCTTCGGAGGCTTCTCCGTATATTGGCTTGCCGGACACCATGACAAACGCTTCTAAAGTCATTCATCGCACACGACGGTATCTTCAACATGGAAATGCTAATATCTGGAAACGGAAGTAGAAATGGTTTGCCAACTGGGATATGGGCGGTGCTTATTGGGAAAAGAACAACGCTACGGCACAACGCACTTTCGCCAAACTCCCCGCACCT
>ENA-OQKR01000797-OQKR01000797.1-human-gut-metagenome-genome-assembly--contig:-NODE-797-length-11663-cov-2.748006_pt1 | contig 11663 bp, 15 predicted proteins | sample MGYA00242803_ERZ504806 | MGnify/ENA primary metagenome ERZ504806 (study PRJEB26092, sample SAMD00036399) | human gut metagenome | host: Homo sapiens | study: EMG produced TPA metagenomics assembly of...
TTATTTGTACGATTTCTTTCACTCCGTTTGTGATCAGTGTTCTGACCGTCTTTTTGGATGGTGTAATACAAACTTCACCATAAGATAATACATTTCTTCTTGTAGACTTCTTGGCATGTCCATTTTCTTGCCTGATTATTCTTTGCAAGTTTCTTATAATTCGTAGAACCTGTTGTTACACGATATGGATTTACCCATGCCTCGATCTTCATGTCATTGTCATGTGCAACTTCTACCATGATCTTTAATGGGTCAAATCCTGGATTTCTTCCCTGTTTTCCAGAAATATATTTGGACCAAGGGAAATACTTTGACTTATAAATGGCATCTCCAAATGGTCTTACTTGCACGATCACGCGATTCATTCCAAGACTCTTTCCTTTTTTGACAAACACCTGTAAAGTAGGTACGGAAATTTGCTGCCGTTCTCTTTTTATATTTTGCACGATAAGAGTCATAATCGTAGAAAGAAAACCAGAATGCTTTATATTCTCCCATAGACTGTGTCTCTTCCTGCTGTTCCGTTGTAGTTTCTGTTGTCGCTTCTGAAGCTGTTGTTGCTTCTGTTGTCGCTTCTGAAGCTGTTGTTGCTTCTGCCGTTGTTCCCTGTGCCGGATCATTTCCATCTCTTGCTGCTGCCAATACCATATGGCTGCATAAATTCACAAACATTGCACTGACAACCAATAATGCGATCCATTGTATCTTCCCTAATTTTAAATGTTTCATATTTCCCTCCGATGTATCTTCTGTCTGCTGTTTTACTTTATTAAATCCATTCAAAATGTTCACATGCTTTCTTAATACCGTCATTGACATTTGTATCGGTCACATAACTTGCCACATCTTTTAAATCCTGGCATCCATTTCCCATAGCAATGGAAAACCAGTCTTTACAGAACATATCCATATCATTGTAATCGTCCCCGAATACAACCACATTTTTAATATCTGCGCCAAGATATTCCATCATCTTCACAATACCACCACGTTTATTATCTGGCTGGAACATTAAATATTCTGGTTCAAATCTCAAATGCCCGATCAACTTTTTCTTTGTAAGTTTCTCTTCTTCCTCTTTTGGAATAGCTACATAAATCTTGTAAATCGCGTCGACACTGTCAATATCTAACATATCATCGATGATATATCTGGTTGGTTCTTTTCTCTTTCCAACCTGTCTTAGAAATTTATCGTCTGTCATATAGACATCTTTCGTATCATCAAGAGCTACACACCATCCATACCCTAATTCTTCTGACTGATGAATGATCTGTAAACACCCTTCTTTATCCAAAGGAATATTTTCCACTAATTCATTGTTGATCACACAGCCATTGCCTCCACAACAGACCATATTTTTAAACCCATTGGCTTCTGTGAATTTACGTGCTTTGTAATGTGCTCTTCCAGTTGCGATCGCAACAAAATGTCCATTTGCTTCTAAACGATCCAACGCCTCTCTGGCACTTGGCACGATCTTCCCTGTCGATCTATCTGTCAATGTTCCGTCAATATCAAAAAAGAAATATTTCTTTTCCATTGTTATCTACTCCTTATGAATTCTTATCATAGCATTTTATTTATTGCAATGAATTTAACTGTTCATAAAATGTTGGATAAGACACATCCACACATTCTGAATCTTCGATCACAGTTTCTCCTTCTGCATTGATTCCTGCAATCGAAAATGTCATAGCGATTCGATGGTCGTATTTACAATTGATACTTGCTCCATGTAATGGATTACCGCCTTTGATGATCATTCCATCGTCTGTCGCTGTCGCATCAACACCCATTTTCACAAGATTCTCAACCGTTAATGCGATTCGATCAGACTCTTTTACCTTCAACTCTGCCGCGTCTTTGATCACTGTCTCACCTTCTGCAAATGCTGCTAACAGTGCAATAACTGGAATCTCATCGATCAATGTTGGAATGACTTCTCCACCAATCACCGTTCCTTTTAATTTGCTTGTCTTTACAACGATATCTGCTGTTGGCTCTCCCCCATTATCGATCACATTTTCTAATGTAACATCAGCTCCCATATCTTTACATACACGTAGGATTCCATCTCTTGTTGGATTGATTCCAACATTTTTTAAACGGATACATGAATTTGGTGTGATCAGTCCTGCCACGATAAAGAAAGTTGCTGAAGAAATATCTCCTGGAACCACGATATCTGTTGCGATCATCTCTTCTGGAGGTGTGATCGTCGCTGTTGTATCATGTGATTCTACTTTCACTCCAAAAGAACGAAGCATTAATTCTGTATGATTTCTTGATAATGCTGGTTCTGTCACACTTGTCTTGCCATCTGCATATAATCCTGCTAATAACACACAGGATTTTACTTGTGCAGATGCAACTGGAGAATCATAATGTGTTGCATTTAATTTTGTTCCTTCAATCTTCAATGGTGCACATCCATTCCCATTCACACTTGTGATCTTTGCACCCATCTGTTCTAATGGTTTGATGATCCTTCCCATTGGACGTTTATTTAAAGATGCATCTCCAGATAATACAGTTTCAAAATCCTGACCTGCCAGGATTCCTGAGATCAATCTTGTTGTTGTTCCACTATTTCCTACATCTAATGTCTCACTTGGTGCCTTTAAGCCATGAAGTCCATTTCCATGGACTGTAACGTTTGTTCCATCCTGTTCGATCAAAACACCCATCTTACGAAAACAATCGATCGTTGACAGACAGTCTGCTCCTGATAAGAAATTGCTGATATGTGTTGTTCCTTTTGCTAAAGATCCAAACATAACTGCTCTATGACTGATCGATTTGTCTCCTGGAATTGATAATTCTCCTCTAAGTCCCGCACTTTTTGTTAATTTCATGTTTTTATTTCCTCTCGTATACTGTGTAGTTTTTATCTCTTAAGATTTTTGTCGCCTTCTTTGCTGATTCATCATCATATAACATGATCTTTAAAACACCTTCTTCGAATTCACGGTTGTGAATGATTCCAATATTCTTGATACTTACATGATTCAAAGCAAGCAAGGTTGTCGTTGTTGCGATCGTTCCTGGTTCATCTGGAATATCAATAAAGATCTCGTAAGATTTCTGGATCAGACCAACCGCACTGTCTGGCACAGAATCTCTATATTCTCCTGCCTGTTTAAAATAATTATTCAAATATTCTCTGTCTTCCATATCAAGTGCTGCGATCACATAGCCTAAATGATTCTGTGCTTTTTGCAGTAATTCTTTGATATTCTTCTTATTTGATAAAGAAATCTGTTCCCATACGACTGGAGATGAAGATGCGATTCTTGTGATATCTTTAAAACCACCTGCAGCTAACTGTTTTAAGATTCCATCATCTGTATCCATATTACTTACGATATGTACCAGTTCTGCTGCCATGATATGTGGTACATGACTGATCGCTGCAGTATAGGCATCATGCTGCTTATAATCCAGAATGATCGTTAATGCTCCTAATTCTTCAATGAAGTTTGTAAAATCTTTCACTCTTTGTTCGCTGACTTTCTTCGTTGGCGTGATAAAATAGTAAGCATTCTCAACTAATCTGTCAGAACTGAAAGAAAAACCTGCCTTCTCTGATCCTACCATCGGATGTCCTCCGATAAAGTATTCTTCCATTCCTAATTCTTCAATCTTTAAGTGAATCTCTTCCTTTACACTTCCTACATCTGTTAAAATACAATTTTCATTAATCGATCCTTTCAGATCTTTTAGATACATTACATTATATTGAACCGGTGCACACAAAAATACATAGTTGCATTCCGCAAAATCTGTTTTGCAGTCTGTAGCAATTGAATCAATGATTCCATCCTCCAATGCACTTTTGATCGTATCCGGGTTTTCATCCATTCCAATGAGTGTATAGTTTGGAAAAACTCTTCTTATTCCCTTCGCAATGGATCCACCGATCAATCCTAAACCGATAAATCCGATCGTAAAATTGCTGTCTGTCATTGTTTTACTCTCCTTTTTTCTTGCGGTGATCACAAAATCTTCTCATTCTTTGATCACACTTAGTTTTTATTTTAACTTCCTGTATTTAAAAAGTCAACACTGACACGCTTTAAAGTGACAAAGTATTTTCCTCTCTATTTTCTTGGATTTCCTACTTGAATACCCAAAAAAAATGCTTTATGATTATCTTAACAATTATTTTACACTAACTTATTTTAATAAAGGAGTTTTCCAATGTTTGAAAAAGCCGTTATCTACGCAACAAATGCCCACAACGGTCAGACAAGAAAAGGCACCAATCTTCCTTTTATCATCCACCCTATGGAAGTTGCTGCCATCGTTGCCGCTATGACTCTCGATCAGGATATGCTTTGTGCCGCTGTCCTTCATGATGTTGTTGAAGATTGTGACGGAATCTCGATAGATGACATCCGTCGTGAATTCGGTGATATCGTTGCTTCTTATGTCTATCAGGAAAGTGAAGATAAGAGTAAGACATGGGTTGAGAGAAAAGGCCATACGATCGATTTCTTAAAGAACCGTGCATCCCGCAACGCTAAGATCATCGCCCTTGGTGACAAGCTTGCTAACATCCGTGCACTTTATCGGGATTATAACATCCTTGGCGAAGAGTTATGGGAGAGATTCAATATGAAGGATAAGAAGATGCAGAGTTGGTATTATCGTGGAATGATCGAAGGTTTTGCTGATCTTTCAGAATTTCATGAGTATGAGGAATACTGTCAACTTGTAAATGAAGTTTTCCCTGAAGAGTAACACAAAAGAAAAAAAGACTGATTTCGCAAACATTGTTAAATGTTTGTAAAATCAGTCTTTTTATCAGATTCTGAACTCTTTTGCCATCAAGATCGTTGCGATCGCTAGCAAAATACTACAGATAAAGATAGAACTTCCTCCTGCACGACCGGTTAAAAATCCTCCGATCACTGCTCCAATAATGAAAAAAGTAATAATTCCATAATATCGTAAACTTTTTTGTTTTAATGTCTTATCTCCTGTTTTAAAGTACTGGCACAGTGCTTCTGTTCCACTTCTTAAATTACCAGTACACATCGTACTGGCAAATGGATGCCCATGAACCCTTCGAAATGTCTCCACCTGCATAGAACATACAAAAGAAATCAGTACATTCGCCACAACATCATATTGTCCCAGCGGAATAAATCCAACAACCGTTATCAGCACAAACTCAAGTGCCACTATTCTCTGTCTCCAATGAATCTTATGTTCTTCCTTATAAAAATGCTTTATGATCTCAACAAGAATTACGCCCACAGCAAATGCAAGAATTGGAACAAAATAGTAAAATGCCTGTGTAAAATCCCGCTTTTGAAGATTCACACCAAACAATACGATATTTCCTGTCTGTGCATTTGCAAATACATGTCCACGCATTAAATAACTGTAAGAATCAAGAAAGCCTCCTACGATTGCAAGAATTGCTGTTAAGAAAAAACTCTCTGACATCTGCAAATGTTTTTCTTCCATTAAATCTGCACTTCCTTTCCAAGCTCATAAAAAGATCCCAGCAGTGTGATCATATCATCTAAATCTTTGCATCCAGCAGTTTCGTATGTTGAATGCATGGATAGCTGTGGAAGTCCGATATCTGCTGCCTTGATCGACACCTGTCCAGTCAGGATATTACCAAGTGTTGAACCGCCTAACATATCCGAACGGTTAAAGAATACCTGACACTTAATCTTTTCTTTTTTACACAGATATTTTACGAGTGCCGCTGAATTCGCATCGGTTGTATATTTTTGTGATGCATTGTATTTTAATACAATTCCTTCATTGATATACGGACGGTTCGTAGGGTCTGTCTTATCCTGATAGTTCGGATGAACTGCATGAGCGTTATCTGCAGATAACATAAAGCTGTCTGCCACCGCCATATAATATTCTTCTTCATTTTTTCCACAAAGATAACTGATTCTTTTTAATACCTCTGGGAAAAATGTTGATCCAGCCCCCTGTTTTGTACCGCTTCCGACTTCTTCATTATCAAAGACCGCACATACTGTGACATAATCTTTGGAAAGCTTTGCATTTAACATTCCTTCGATGGATGAATATGCACATTCAAGGTCGTCTAATTTGGGAGCTACAACAAATTCTTCGTTGATTCCTAGTGTTGTTCCTCTCATTCGATTATATAAAAACAGATCATAAGATAAGATATCTTCTTTCTCAACGCCTGATTCTTTGGCGATCATTTCCTCAAAACCATCTTTTGTAAGATTTCCTCCACATAATGGCAGGAGATCTTTTTGTGGATTTAACTGTTTTGATTCGTTTGAAGATCTTGACATATGAATTGCAAGATTTGGAATGATCATAAGATCTCTGTCAATATTGACCAACTGATCTTTGATCTGTCCGTTTTCTTCTATTATAATACGTCCTGCAACAGACAATGGACGATCAAACCATGTTTCCGGGATCATTCCTCCGTATCGTTCAATATTTAATTTCGTATAATGTTTCTCTACGGACATCTCAGGCTGTTCTTTGATACGGTATGTTGGAGAATCACTGTGGCTTGCCACGATGTGAAACCCTTGAAAATCCTTCTTTGGAAGATGGAATGCTATCATAGAACTTCCATTTCGTTCTACAAAGTAACTTTTTCCTTCTTCTAAATTCCAATGTTCTTTTTCTTCTAACTGTATAAAACCATGTTCCAAGAACTGTTTTTTGCATTTTCAATCACATGAAAACAACTTGGACTGTGATCGATAAACTGAATTAAATTTTTGACACTGTTTTCCATTTTTTAATTCCTCCAAGGCAAAAATTTTTCTAACGCTATTCTATCACAATTGTATACAAAAAGAAAGAAAAGCACTTATATCAATTTGATATGTTTGTAATATGATTTTACTCATTTTCTTATTTTTTTGTAAAAATAACAGGCTTTTTCCAAGTTTTTGGATATACTAAAATCAACTTAACAATATGCGAAACAAAAAGGAGATTTTATAATGAATGCATATCCATATATCAAAAATATTGACCACGAAAAAGTACTCAAAATTGCTGACCAGGTCAATGCAGATGCTGATCAAGTTGTAAGCAAGACTTTAGCACAAAATGACTTTGTCAGTGTTACACTCTTTGCTTTTTCCAAAGGAGAAGATATTTCTACTCATGACTCGATCGGAGATGCAATGGTAACTGTCATTGAAGGCTGCGGAAAATTTATTGTAGATGACAAAGAATATATCGTAAATCAAGGGGAATCTCTTGTCATGCCTGCAAAGAAACCACACTCTGTTCATGCAGTAGAAGCATTTAAGATGATGTTAGTTGTCGTCTTCCCATTAGAACAGGATTAATCTATGGAACATAACTTATCAAACAGAGATGAACTTCTAGGTTGTATCATCGGACTATCCAGAGTCTGCTCCATGCATCAGAAATCTGATCGCACAGACTTACTGATCCTGCAAGGATTGATCGACTTCTCTGATATGAACTTATCTGATGGTACGATCCAGAACACTACATTTCTTATTAAATCCGAAAAATCAAAAATCGCCCCAATGTGCGAAACCTGTGCCGCACGTTGGGGCAAGACTTGGATATAAGCCAATTATCTTTGGTATTGAATGAATCCCTATATAACTTCAATGTGTAATTTTTCGATACTATCTTTTAATTCCTTTGATATTTTATCATCCGTGATAATCACATCAAACTCTTCAATCTTGGCAAATGAACAAACTGTTTTCGTTCCAATCTTACTGCTATCACAGAGTAAATATCTCTGATTCCCAATCTTCATCATTTCACGTTTGATTTCTGCATTGTCAAGATTTGGAGTTGTTGCTCCCTTTTGTAAAGAAAGGGCATTTGTTGTCATAAACACCTTATCAACAGATAATTCTTCTAGTGCTCTGATTCCCATACCTCCAACGGTACACTCAAATGATGTTCGAACTCTTCCACCTAATAAAATTAAATGAATTTCTGAATATTTTTGCAATTTTAATGCGATCTGCAGATCATTTGTAATTACTGTAAGATTATGAATATCTTTCAATAACTCTGCAAGATCTAATGCTGTCGTTCCACTATCTAAAAGAATTGTATCTCCATCTTCAATCTGAGCTCGTGCTTTCTTTGCAATACATTCTTTCTCTTCTTTATTTTTTTCTCGTCTTGATGATATCGAATCCTCTCCATAAACTGGATCTTCTTTTAAGATCGCACCTCCATGTGTTCTTGAAAGCAAACCTTTTTGCTCTAATTCAGTCAGATCAATTCGTATTGTTGTTCCACTGACTCCAAATTTCTTGATCAATTCTGTATTGCTTACACGCTTATTAACTTTAAGCATTTCTAAAATCTTTTCTTGTCTTTCTTCTGCAAACATGTATGACAACTTCCTCCTTCATCTGACTCATTTATTTATTCAAATTTTAACATATTCTATCTAAAACTTCTATGAAATAAATATTTTTTCAAAAAAGATATGCTCTTACAAATTTATGCATGAACATATCTTTTAAATCAAAATCACTACTATCTTGTCTCTTTTATTTTTTCTATGATTGCATCGTATTGTTCTCCCTCAAGGAAATTTTCTACAGAATAATGAATCGCATTTGGTCTGACAGCTATTGCACGATCTGTTAGAGATTTATGTGTAACTACAATGTCTACATCTTCTGGTAAAGATGGAATCGATACATTTTTTACTTCAATATCATCAAATCCAGCTTCTTTCATTTTCTTTCTAAGAATAGATGCTCCCATAGCACTAGATCCCATTCCTGCATCACATGCCACATATACTTTTTTAATTACTTTTCCAGATAAATCTATGATCGTTTCTTTCTTTTCTTCTTGTTTTCCTTCAGCTTTCATTGCATCTTTCTTTTCTAATGCATTATCATAATCATCTCCACCTTTAGAGAATTTCAAAATGATTGATCCAACTGCAAATGACACTGCTGTTGACAATAACATTCCTGCAATGATCGGAAGATAATCTGATTTTGGTGCAACTGCAAGCACTGAGAAATAACTTCCAGGAGAAGCTGTAAGCTACTAAACCACAGTTAAAAAATTCAAATACAAAGTTTCCTGATACGGCTCCACAAATTGATGCAATTATCATCTGTGGTTTCATTAAGATAAATGGAAAATATGGTTCATGAATTCCACCAAATGCATGAATGATCGCTACTCCTGGTGCTGTTCTCTTTGCTGTTCCTGTTCCAAAGAATGTATATGCTAATAATACTCCAACACCTGGTCCTGGGTTTGGCTCTAAAATAAATAGAATTGATTTTCCAGCTTTGGCAGCCTGTGTAATTCCAATTGGTGATAAAATTCCATGATTGATTGCATTATTTAAGAATAATACTTTCGCTGGTTCAATAAAAATACTTGCAAATGGAATTAGTTTATGTGCAATGATCCAACTCACTCCACCTGACAATACCACATTAATTGCCTGAACAAATGGTCCGATTGCATAATAAGCAGCTAATACAAGAAATATTCCAAGAATTCCCATAGAAAAGTTATTTACAATCATTTCAAATCCAGGTTTAATCTTCCCTTCAAATAACTTATCTACCTGTTTCATACATAATGCTGCCACCGGTCCCATGATCATAGCTCCCATAAACATAGGGATGTCTGCTCCTACGATCACGCCCATGGTCGCTGCTGCCCCAATAACACCGCCTCGATCTCCGTAAAAATTCTTACCTCCCGTATATCCGATCAAAATTGGAAGTAAGTAAGAAAGCATTGGACTAATCAATTTTGCAATATGTGCATTCGGATGCCATCCTGTCTGAAGAAAAATTGCAGTGATCAATCCCCATGTAATAAATGCTCCGATATTTGGCATGACCATACCACTTAAAACACCACCAAATTTTTGGATTTTAGCTCTAAACCCTGTATTATTATTTTCCATAGCCGTTCCTCCTATAGTTTTTTAATCTTCTTCTCCTTTAATGATTCATTTCCGATGCGTACAATCCTTACTGCCATTTTCCCATCATGCCCTGTTGCTTTTACTTCTGTATTATCAAGAATTGCTCTTACAAATGCCGTATCTTCCGCAACATAGGCATCTTTAAATAAATATGTCCAACTATGCATGGTTGGTCGTTTGACATTATGGTTCTTTGTACAAGTTAATACTTTCTTTTCATGAACATCTCCAAGACAGATCACTCCTTCTGTCCCAAGGATTTCAACCCGTGCATCATATCCATATTGCACATACTGTGCTCCCTCTACCACACCTTGCATTCCATTTTCGAATTCTACACTCATGATTACATTATCATAAAAATCTGGGTATTTTTCTGCGATTTCTTTATTTCTATAATTTCCACCAATTGCATATAAACTACTAATTTCACTTCCACTAAACCATCGAACTGTATCAATATCATGACTGCAAACTTCCCCAAGTGGCCCATTACTGATTGAAATATCATACATCCATTCTTTTGGTTTACTTGGTCCTCTAGTATGAGATTTTACTGAGACAACTTCTCCGATTTCACCTACCTCTATCATCTTCTTAGCCTCTTGAAAGCTCTCATCGAATCTTCTCATAAAACCAATCTGTAATTTTACATGATTCTTCTCTGCAGCCTCAATCATCTCATCACATTCTTCTTCATTCATTGCCATTGGTTTCTCGCAAAAGATGTGTTTTCCTGCATTTGCAGCTGCTACTGTGATCTCTTTATGAAATTTTGTAGGACATGCTATAATCACCGCATCAATATCTTCATTTTTCATAACGTTAAGATATTCTTTGTAAAAAAGATCTATTCCCAACTCTTTTGCTGCATTCTCTGCCACATCACCTACAGGATCACAAACTGCGATGATCTTACCTCCTGGTACACTTCCTGCAAAATTATGCCCATGTATCATACCTGCACGACCCGAACCAATCAGACAAACCTTTACTTCATCCTTCATGTAGAACCATCTCCTTTTTTATTTTTGATTATTATATTCTTCAACAATTGCTACTCCTGCACTTGTTCCTAATCTCTCTGCCCCTGCCTCGATCATGGCCAATGCTGTTTTTAAATCTCTGATTCCACCTGCTGCTTTTACTTTTACTTCATCTCCTACCACAGACTTCATTAATTTAACATCTTCCACTGTAGCTCCACCTGTTCCAAATCCGGTAGATGTCTTAATAAAATCTGGTTTAACTTCTTTCGCAATTTCTGCAACTTTTCTCTTTTCATCATCTGTTAAATAGCAATTCTCAAAGATAACTTTTGAAGTTTTTCCAGCTTCTCTGCAGATCTTTACGATTTCTTCCATTTCTTTTTTATGTAATCATAATTTTTATTCTTTAACTCTTGCCACATTGATCACATAATCGATTTCATCTGCCCCTTTTTCAATCGCTATCTTTTGTTTCAAAAATCTTACATTCCAAAGTTGTCTGACCTAAAGGAAACCAATCGCTGCCCCTACATGAACCGGACTTCCTCAAGTTTTTCTTACATCTTACCGTCTGAGCGGGGTTGATCGCACCATTTTAAATATACTCTTCGCCTCATCACATAACTTTTCAATGCAGCATCATCTGCAAATGCTTTCAAATTTGTATGATCTATCATGTTTGCTAACTGTTCTACTGTAACCATTTCCTTACCTTCGCTTTC
>ENA-OQKR01000800-OQKR01000800.1-human-gut-metagenome-genome-assembly--contig:-NODE-800-length-11610-cov-2.671863_pt1 | contig 11610 bp, 13 predicted proteins | sample MGYA00242803_ERZ504806 | MGnify/ENA primary metagenome ERZ504806 (study PRJEB26092, sample SAMD00036399) | human gut metagenome | host: Homo sapiens | study: EMG produced TPA metagenomics assembly of...
GTCTCTAGAGCGAGAAACCGGGCCGGAGCCTGCTATCGGTTTTTCGTATAGCGTATTGCGGGCTTTCGGGCACGCGCGCCGGCCGGCTCGAATACGATACAAAGCATGGTTACTCCCCGAATCAGTTACGCGCACCTACTCGCCAAGCCGAACCCCAAGCATGTCGAGAGCCTGCTCAAGTTCTTTGAGAACGGTCGCTCCCAGCGGGGCGCCGGCGGCTTCGGCGTGGAGATCGAGCACCTGCCCGTGCACAACAGCGACGACACCGCCGTGACCTACTACGAGCCGAACGGCATCGAAACGCTGCTCAAACGTCTCGTACCCTACTATGACGAGGACAAGGAATACTGGGAGAACGGCCATCTGGTGGGGCTCGCGCGCCCCGGCGTCGCCGTCTCGCTCGAACCCGGCGGCCAAGTGGAGACTTCAATCGGCATTCTGAAGAAGCCGTCCGACCTGAATACGTTGTATTCCAAGTTCCGTCGCGAGCTCGCCCCGATTCTTGACGATCTCGACTTCCGACTGGTCAACTACGGTTACCAGCCCAAATCCAGCTTTGCGGATGTGCCGGTCAACCCCAAGGATCGCTACGATGCAATGACCGACTACCTCGGCCGCGTGGGTCAGTTCGGCCCATGCATGATGCGTTGCTCCGCCTCCACCCAGGTCAGCATCGACTACGTGGACGAGCGCGATTCCATCGAAAAACTGCGGTTGGGCACCGTCATCGGTCCGATTCTGGCGTACTTCTTCCGCAACACCCCGTATTTCGAAGGTGAGACGAACCCATGGCCGTTGCTGCGCCAGCGCATGTGGGATTATCTCGACTTCCAGCGCACGAATGTGCTGCCGGGCCTGTTCGACCCGCGCTATGGGTGGGAGGATTACGCCATCGACGTGCTGTCCACGCCGCTCATGTTCGCTGACCTGACCCATACCCCTGAAGCTGTGGCTTCTGGAGCAAGCCCCAAGGAACTGCATCGCCCGGCGTTCCGTGAGAACGCGGGGGAGGTGTATCCAGACCGCGAACTCAACCCGTACGAGATCAACCACATCATCTCCACGCACTTCAATGACGTACGTCTGAAGAACTTCATCGAACTGCGTCACTGGGATTCACTGCCGATCGAGCGTGCCGAGCGTCTGACGGAGATTGTGTCCTCTCTGTTCTACGTGCCCGAGCATCGCGACCGCTTGGAAAGCTACTTCGAGGGCATCAGCGAGGAAGAGGTGTTCGAGGCCAAGGCCAACATTCAGGCCCACGGTCGCGAGGCTTCGCCATACGGCCAGCCGCTCGATTTCTGGAAGGAATTCCTGGGGCTCGAAGGCCTTTTGTCCGACATCCCCGGCGATCTGAAGCATCCCGACGTGTTCCAGGAGTAAGCGAAGAAGCATATACAGAAAAATCTATTGCGCGATATCGGTGTCGAAGGCATGACAGAATGTTTGTTTTGGCACCGTTTTGCATATCCGGCCAAGGATATTGGATGTGGTTGCGCATGGGAGTGGGGAGAATGCGGATAGACTGGCGGATATGACAGCTGGGAATTCATTGCAGCATAAGCGTGTTCGCAAGTCGCCGGGGAACGCCGGCAGGAAATTCTCGATGCCGCCGTGCGACTGATTTCCGAGCGTGGCTACAACGGTACTTCTGTGCAGGATGTGGCCGATGCGGTCGGTGTTACCAAGCAGGGAGTTTTGCGATATTTTCCTAGCAAAGATAACCTGCTTGCCGCGGTGTATCACGAGAATTACAACACGTTTGGCAGTGTGGAAGACTTCATGGCCTCCGGCCTGCCTGGTTCAGGGCCCGATGATTTCAGATTGCCCGCATATCTGAGGTTCTTGGTACATTGCAATTCCACGCGCCCCATGCTTGTTCAGCTGTTCTCGAATATTGCAGGTCGAATCGTTCAATCCTGCGCATCCGTTACATGACGAGTTTGCCAATCGTCGGGATTCAATATGGCAATCTATTCGACATACAACTGGAACCTGCCTTCCGAATTCACCTCGTTTGAGGAGGTCCGGCCCACGTTGCGCCATGCTCTGGAGATCATGGATGGTGTGCAACTGAGGTGGTTACGGGGCCGGCCATTGACTTATGCGATGAATGGGCCGATCTGGAGCCGGCGATATTTCCTTCGCCGATATGGGACGGGTATCGCTGACTTCGCCTGTGTGCCTTGAACCGATGCTTGTGCTTGATAGCGGCAGTAAGTATGCGGGCGAACGAAGGGGTCGCATACATACGGTCGTTTTGGTGTATGTGATGCGCGCGGCATAAGCGTGTTGTATGCTGTCAATAGATAAACTACCAATTGGTAATTAAAAAAACTGTTCGATTTCACTGAGGAAAGCGACTTCGTATGACCGACAACACTACGCCTGCCGCAACTGCTGAAACCTTACCGTACAAGAATCCTGATTTGCCCGCTGGTGAGCGAATCGCCGACTTGCTCTCTCGTATGACACTTGAAGAGAAGGTCGGCCAGATGATGCAGCTTGACGCCCGCGGCGGCGATCTTGAGGATCTCATCGTGAATAAGCATGTCGGATCCATTCTGCATACCAGCCCCGAGGATTTATCTCGTGCCGCCAAGACCGTCAATGAGAAGACGCGTCTGGGCATCCCGTTGATTATCGGAGATGACTGCATCCATGGATACTCCTTCTGGCCGGGCGCCACTATTTTCCCGTCCCAGCTCGGCATGGCTGTCAGCTGGGATCCGGACAAGGTCAAGGCCGCCGGCCGTGCTACCGCCGAGGAGGTCTCTTGTACCGGTGTACATTGGACGTTTTCTCCTGTGTTGTGCATCGCCCGAGATACCCGTTGGGGGCGTGTGGACGAGACCTTCGGCGAAGACCCGATGCTGATCGGCGAACTCGCCTCCGCCATGGTCAAGGGCTATCAAGGCGGTGCCAAGGCCGGCGAGGCCCTGCCGAAGAACGCAATTCTGGCCTGCGCCAAACATTTCGCCGGCTATTCCGAAACCCAAGGCGGCCGCGACGCCTCCGAAGCGGACCTCTCCCACCGCAAGCTCGAATCCTGGTTCCTGCCGCCGTTCGAGCGCGTGGCCAAAGAAGGTTGCGGTACGTTCATGCTGGGTTACGAGTCCATTGAAGGCGTGCCGGTCACATTCAACAAATGGTTGCTGACCGACAAGCTGCGCGGCGCATGGAAGTACAACGGCACGCTGATCACCGATTGGGACAACGTCGGCCGTTCGGTATGGGAGCAGCACGTCAAACCCGATACGTGCACGCCGCGGCAGACGCGGTCAAGGCCGGCAACGACCTGGTCATGACCACCCCACAGTTCTATGAGGGAGCCATCGAAGCCGTAAAAACCGGTCTGCTCGATGAATCCCTGATTGACGATGCGGTAGCCCGCATCCTGGCCCTGAAATTCCGCCTCGGCCTGTTCGAAGACCCGCGCCTGCCGGATGCCGAACGCATCAAGGCGGTCATCGGCTCCGCCGAACACCAGCAGACCAACTTGGACCTCGCCCGCGAATCCGTCGCCCTGCTGCGCAACGACGGCGCCCTGCCGTTCGCCGCAAACAAGGCCAAGCGCATCGCTGTGGTAGGCCCGCTTGCCGACGACGCCCAGAACCAGCTCGGCGACTGGACCGGCAACTCCGGTCAGGTCTCTTGGATGCCAGACGGACAGCCTCGAGACATGATTACCACCGTGCTCGACGGCCTGACCCAGCTCACCGCCGACGATTGCGAAGTGGTCTACTCGCGCGGCGCGAACGTCATCGACCTCGTGCCTGACCCCGCCGGCGAGTTCTACCCGGACGGCCAGCCTCGCCCGAAAATCGGCGTTTCCGCCGCCGTCGATCAAGCAATGATCGACGAAGCCGTGGCCAACGCTCGCCAGTCCGATCTGATCGTGGCCGTGGTCGGCGACGTGGTCCAGCTGGTCGGCGAAACCTGCTCCACCGCCACGCTCGAACTGCTCGGTGGCCAGAACGCCCTGCTCGACGCGCTCGCCGCTGTGTCTGAAGAAACCGGCAAGCCGATGGTCACCGTGCTCATCAGCTCCAAGCCGCAGGTGTTGCCCGCCTCCATCGTGGGCGAGTCCAGTGTATTCGCCAAGCGCGTCAACGACCCCGAAACTGGCACCGGTTCCATCCTGTGGGCAGCAAATCCTGGAATGCAGGGCGGTCGGGCCATCGCCGAAATCATCCTGGGCCTGACCAACCCGTCGGGCCGACTGCCGATCACCTTCCCGCGCCACGCGGGCCAGCTGCCGGTCTACTACAACCAGATCCGCGGCCAGCACGGCGACCGGTACGCTGACCTCACCCAGGATCCGGCGTTCGCGTTCGGCGAAGGCCTGAGCTACACGGCGTTCGCATACGGCGAACCGACCATTACGGGCGGCGCAAGCAACGCCGACGGCACATTCGCCGAAACCGACACCGTACGCGCCGAAATCACCCTCACCAACACCGGCGAGCGCGCCGGCGTGGAGATCGTGCAGGCCTACATCGGCGACATCGTGACCTCCTACAGCTGGACCGACCGCGAATTGAAGGCGTTCCAGCGCGTCGCACTGGAGCCCGGCGAGACCAAGACCGTCGCCTTCGAGATCCCGGTGGCGAACTGCACGATCGTGGACCCGGACGCCAACCGCATCGTCGAGCCCGGCGAATTCGAACTGCTCATCGGCCACTCCTCGCGCCGTGAAGACCTGAAGCGCACCACTTTCACCGTGGCGTAGCGGTACACAGGCACGTGAGTGCCGCCCCTACTCCACGCGTCACCAAAACGCCTCCCTTTGTTGTTGCGCAGGGAGGCGTTTTACTGGGGTGTGTTTACACTGGTTGGGTTTTTGGCTGTGTTTTTTCAGGTAGACGGCGATGGGGATGAGCTGGAGGTTGGCGAGGAAGGTCTCGTCGAGCCTGTCGTAGCGGGTGGCGGCCTTGCGGTGGTGCTTCATGCGGTTGAAGACGCGTTCGACCATGTTCCGCCCCTTGTACGCCTCCCTGTCGTAATCCCATGGGGCCGTACGGTTCCTCTTGGGAGGCACAACCGGCGTCAGGCCGAACGACTCGGCCGGCAGCCGGGTCGGATCCCCCTCGTACGCGCGGCCCATGGGCGGCGCCCGTGGGCCGCGTCGTGCTCGTCGCCCGGGCTCAGATGGATCCTGACGAGCGTGCTCTCGCTGTCGGATACCACGCGGACTTTGGTGTTCCGCCCTCCCCGGGAGACGCCGACGGACCGGGAGCCCCCTTTTTCGGTGCCCCGGCCGCGTGCTGGTGGACCTTCCCGCCCGTGGAGTCCATGGCGGGCACCCGGATCTCCACCCCGATGATCCGCTCCTCCTGCAATGCCGTGGACAGGCACCCTGTCGCGCCGTTCCCGGACCAGCGGTCGAACCGCTGGTAGACGGTGACCCACTTGCCGTAGCACTCCGGCAGGTCCCTCCACGGGGCTCCCGTGCGGCACATCCACAGCAGGGCGTTGACGAACGTGTGGTTGTCGACCGCCACGTTGCCGCACTGGCGCGGCAACAGATGCGCGACCCTCACGAACCGGTCAGGTGTGATGCCATACCCCGGCGTACGCATACGACAATTATCACGCAAAACTTAAATAGCATAAACACACCCTAGTTCTCTAAAACGATTTTAGAATATTCATTTTGGAAAGAGTCGTCGGTATCAGAAAACAAACGATTGCAAAATAAGACATGAATAAATCGATAGAACAGCAACGAAACTGAGAAAAAACCTTAAATCACAACGAAAACGTGACACGCCAGAACATTGCTTTCGTTTGCAAAGAAACTCCGCTGGATATAAGCTGGCAGCAATCCAAAGCGAAAACAACGAAGCAAACGCAACAGGGAGGACGACAATGAGTGTCGAAATCTCCGCCGATAATCGGCAGGAATACCAGGCATGGACGCCGGTCGAGGAAGACTTGGAAGGTCTTCCCAAGAACATTCACGACCTCATCCTGCAAATGCGCGTCGACTGCAGCACAACTGACCGCAACCGCATGCCCTATTACGGGGCAGACGATGATATCGACAAATTCACCAACATCCCGTACATCGACGATGGGACCCGAGCCCACCAACTCGACATCTACATTCCACATGACGCAATAATGCTCGCCGTTCACAATTTGCCTGTCTACATCGACGTGCACGGAGGCGGATTTGTCTACGGCTACAAGGAACTCAACCGCAACTTCTGCATCGCATTGGCCCGACGCGGATTCGCGGTTATCTCCATCAGCTATCGCGTTTACCCACAAGCCGATTTCCTCGGACAATTGCAGGACGTGAACGCGGCCATCGGCTGGTTGCAGAATCATGCGGATGAGTACCCGATTGACCCGAATCGTATGGGTATCACCGGGGATTCCGCCGGAGGCTGTCTATCCCTGTATACGCTTGCAATCCAATCCGACCCAGAATTGCTGGATCAGGAAAAACTGGGATTCAAGCAGACAAATCTTAGGTTTGGTGCCTTGGTGTCCGGCAAATTCAATCTTAGTGAGTATGTGGATGATACTCCAATCATTGACGGTAATGAGCCGGATTTGCTTCGCATTCTCGCCAAACCGTTGTTCGGCCGGTTCATCGATGCAGCCGAGTGTTCGAAAATCTATTCGCTCAGGAATCTGACCGGTAAGCTGCCGCCATTGTTCCTGACAACCAGTAGCGATGACTTTATCCAATATGAGTCACTTGCACTGGCTGACGCATTGGCGCGTAACCATGTCGATTTTGAGCTACATGATATCCGGCCAGCAAAAGGCGAAGCACTGGGACACATATTCCCGGTCGGTTTGCCGTGGCTGGAGGAAAGCGAATACGTGCTCGACCGATTGAAGACCTTCACGTATGAGGTCATGTAAGAGCTTTTTGTCTCAATGAAAAAGGAAAACAAAAGGAAGGTTCAATGATGAACAAGACAATCAAGATAATCGCCACAGCAACGGCTGCATTGATGATGATTGCCGGCGTATCCGCCTGCGGCTCCGATACGGGTGGTGACAGCGACAAGGGTCGTGTCTATTACCTGAATCTGAAGCCGGAAGCCTCCGACCAGTGGAAGGCGTTGGCCGAAGAATATAAGAAGGAGACCGGAATCGAAACCACCGTGCAGACCGCGGCCTCCGGCACGTATGAGCAGACGTTGAAATCCGAAATCGCGAAAGACAATGCACCGACATTGTTCCAGGTGTCCGGCAATGTGGGCTTGGCCCGCTGGAAGAAGTACACAGCCGACATGTCAGACAGCGAACCCTATAAGCAGCTGCGAGACCAGAGCACTGCACTGAAAGGCGATAACGGTGAAATCCTTGGCGTCCCGTTCGTCATCGAATCCTACGGGTTGATCTACAACAAGGATCTGCTCAATAAGTATTTCCAGGCGGACTGGTCGACCATCAAGAGCATCGACGATTTGGTCGGGTTCAAAGCGTTGAAGACCGTCGCTGATGAGATTCAAGAGCATAAGGATGATCTTGGCATCAAAGGCGCGTTCACCTCAGCCGGATTCGACTCCAGTTCCGACTGGCGTTTCAAGGAACAGTTGGCCGGCATCCCATTGGCGTACGAGCTGGACGGTGTGACTGAACAGCCTGCGACCATCAAGGGCACTTATCTTCCGGAGCTCAAGCAGACGTTCGACCTGTATTTGAAGGATTCCACCGTCTCTCCGACTGAACTGAGCGCTAAGACCGGTAATGATGCGACCTCCGAATTCGCTCTCGGTGAGGGTGTTTTCTACCAGAATGGAACCTGGGCGTGGAGTGACCTGCAGAGGAAGGCGTCAAAGCCGACATGGTTGGCGCCATCCCAATCTACATGGGTCTGACCCGGCGAAGAGGAAAAGGGTCTGGCGACCGGTTCTGGCGACAACTACTGGGCCATCAACAACAAGGTGTCCGAAGCCGACCAGCAAGCCACCAAGGACTTCCTCAAATGGGTCATCACCAGTGACAAGGGTAAGAAGGCCATGACCGATGACATGGGCTTCGTCACGCCATTCAAGTCGTTCAGTGACATGAAGTCGTCGAACCCGATTGTCCAAGCCGATCAGGAGATGGCTGACGCCGGTAAGCAGGATGTGTCTTGGGACGGCATAATGTTCATGCCCTCCCAACAGTGGAAAGACGGCGTCGGCAGTGCAATGCTCGAATACGTGCAGGGCACCGGAAAATGGGATACGGTGAAGACCGCATACGTTGACGGTTGGGCCAGCGAATACGAGAGCACCCACTGATAGGCCTTCTGAAGGGTTCTAGGCTCCCATCCCCTTTCTCTTTCAGCTTGGAATCGTTCAGGAGTTGGCGTGGCTTGATGTTTCGACTGCATCGGGCCACCCTTCTCTTTTTTTAGGATCAACGAGGAGTTAACTGTGACCACCATCGCAATGATGCAAATGCGTGTGCAACCCAACGAGCTCAACCGGAATCTGTGGCATATGAGGGAGCTGCTGTCCCTAGTCGGGGACACCGATGTCGCCCTGTTCCCAGAATGCTGCGACCTCGGATGGGCAGCTGATTCGGCCCCCGAGCAGGCGGAACCTATCCCAGAGGGGAGTACATATCAGAGAATAAGAGATATGGCGGTCGACTTCGATATCGGTATCATCGCCGGGATCACGGAACGTGAAGGCGACCATATATATAACTCTGCGGTATTCATCTCAAATACCGGGGAACTGTTAGGCAAGCATAGGAAAATCAACCTCGTTCCCGATGTCGAAGACATGTATACTTCCGGAACCTCGGTCAACGTGTTCGATACTAAGTATGGTCGAATCGGCATCGACATATGCGCCGACAACCACATGGAATCGATCATGATTGGCGAAGCCATGGCGAAAATGGGCGCCAAGATGATTCTCGCACCATCGTCATGGGCTGTACCTCCTGAACGATTAGGAGAAGCATATGGAGAGGAGTGGAAGATGCCTTTCCACCATCTCTCATCAAAATTCGGGGTGGATGTATTCTCAGTTAGCAATATCGGTCCAGTTGTTGATGGAGCATGGGCTGGTTGGACCTGCATCGGCAATTCGATTGCCGTAACCGACAATGGTTGCTCGACAACGATACTCACCTACGGAGAGCACGCCGAAGAAGTCAAACTGATTGATTCCTCCCATTAATGTGAATAACGAAAATGGGCTTGCTCCAATGGTGAGGCAAACCCACTTCGTTCTTTCAAATCAGTCGAGCTCCAGACCGTCGCCGTTCTTGTACGGACTTATCTTCTCATAGGCGGCAGCGAGGCCTAGTAGTATTCGCTCGCTGTCTTGTGCGCCGGTGAAGGAGAGTCCGATTGGCATGTTCTGACTGTCACGACCGGCGGGGACGCTGATTTCCGGCAGGTGCGCGCTGCTAGCCAGATAGGAGGCGGCGTATGGGGTCGTCGCTGTCGCACTTGTAGGTGTTGTCCTTGGCGTCATGGGCGGACGCTGGCGTACACAGCTCATGGTCGGGTAGACGAGAGCATCGACGTCGTTCTTGATCATGGTTGTTCGACAGTGTTGGTGAGTGCCGGCATCTTCTCGTAGATAATCGATTGGGCTTCGTCGCTCTTAAACTTGCCGGCGCTCTTCACGTTCGTCTCGTAGCCTTTGATTCGAGCAGGATTGACAGGAGTATTCGTGTCAGCCAGGGCTTTGCTCTTGTCTATCAGCTGTTGAACTGTCTTGGCCTTGCTTCGTCCGTCGTAGCGCATGTAGGTTTCATAGTCGGTGACGAATTCGGCGTCACCGACCGGTCCCATGATGCTGCTCCATAAGCCGGTGTAGGACTTGTCCAAGTTTATGTTGACCAGTGTCGCACCGGCCTTCTTCAACTCGTTTTGGGCGGCTTTGAAGGTCTCGTCCACTTCGCTGTTGCCGCCGTTGAACACGTTGACGATACCGAGCCTCGCTCCTTTCAATGAGGCTTGGGCTAGCGATTTCTCGTACTGGGTGTCCTGTGTAGCCTGCAACGTCGCCACATCACCCTCGTCAGGGCCGACAATTGCGTCGAGTACCAATGCCTGATCCTCGACAGTGTTGGTGATAGCTCCGGTCACATCGAAACTGTCCGACAGCGGAATTACCCCTGACCGGCTTGTCTGCCCGTAAGTGACACGCATTCCGACAGTACCGGTCACGGATGCCGGGCCGCGTACCGAGCCGGATGTATCGCTACCGAGACCGAATGGTGCGAATCCGGCCGCAACGGCTGCGGCGGTACCGCTACTGGAACCAGATGGGTCACGTTTCAGATTGTACGGATTCTTAGTCTGGCCTCCATAGGAACTATATCCCAGCCAACCGTAGGAGGCGGCCAGTTCGGACATATTGGTCTTAGCTAGAACGATGGCGCCTTGGTCAATCAGTTTCTGCACGACGGTTGCATTGCTGCGCGCCTTGTGGTTTCCAAGACTTTCGACCCGGCAGTGGTGTTCATGCCTTCAACGTCGATGTTTTCTTTGACTACGAATGGGATGCCGTAAAAAATGCTGTGTTGCGCATGGCTTTGCGCCCACGGTCACTGAGATACGCCTGCCGCATCACATGTGGATTAATTTGCGTGATGGCATTGATTTCTGGACCGTTGTCATCATACTTGTTGATTCGGTCGAGATAGTAGGAGACAAGTTGTCGGCTGGTGGTTTCACCGGATTCCAATGCTGCAGCAATCTGTTTGATGGTTTTGCCTTGTGGATTGAATTCCATGCTGGATATGTCGACCGTATTGGCTGATGCTCCGCATCCGGCCATCATCATACAAGCCACCAAAGCCGCGGCAATCGCTACCATCTTTTTCCGTTGAGCCGTTCTGAACCTCATACCGTTCTCCTATCGGGGAATTGATTTGCAAGCCTGAAATTAGGCACAGCCTTTTGCTTCCTGATAACGTCGACGTTTCGGGGCGATTTCCGCCATTGCGAGGTGGTTGACGAGGACTGTCATTGACTTCATGACCGAGTCCATCAGGATAGGGGTGCATCCAGAACCTCTGGAAGTGAGCCCATTACGTTAGAATTTCAGTGATTTTGCCATGGGCTGCTCTCTTGCAAGGAGAATATATGGAACTTAGAAAAATGATTGCGTACTCCACAACTGGCTTTAATCCCCGAAGAGCGTCACCCACTCGTAGAAGTCGTTCAAGTATTATCACGATAAATTCAACGCCGGCACCTTTAACCTGGGTATGAACTTCGACTGGAGAATCGGCCCTAGGTCGTAGCTACTACACGATGATGGGCTCATTCCATGAGGAGAAAACCGTCGAGGACTTCCATACGCCAGCAAACCGAATACGGCATCAAATGGACAAACAGTATCGGGATTACCTGCTCGGACAACTGACTGTACGCCAACGAGTCAGCTGCTAACTCACACGCAGACTACGACTCCTGGAACGACACGTGTGCGACACACGAGTAAAGAACATGCGCTGAGTCTCGTAAGACATTGTTCCTGTGATGTTTGTCGCTTTTGCGGATAGTCATCCATTCCCTGTCTCGTACCTCACGTTGATAATGCGCGATAAGCACATGCTGTTGCTGACTCGTCGTGTTCCTTCTCCTCCGTTTTTTAAACTGGGTTCGCAGGCTGCCAGTCTAAA